>Ga0308419_1000885_pt1 | contig 20475 bp, 23 predicted proteins | sample HotsprSampleMS50_FD_203674 | JGI IMG/M metagenome (GOLD analysis project Ga0308419, IMG submission 203674) | Hot spring phototrophic mat microbial communities from Mushroom Spring, Yellowstone National Park, Wyoming, United States - 20090730_MS50 ... | reverse complement strand
TGTCAAAATCAAATGTAAAGTCCTCCCGAACAGGTAGGGAAAGGTATTTGATAACTGTTTTTCCCTTCGGGTCAGGCATTGGAGCTGGCTTGATATACCGATGATGTTTCAGCCGCCCAGCTTCCCGGAACGTTTTCCCGATTTGAAGAAGTGTATCCAGCATAGTTCTGTAAGGTGATTACAGGTCGTTACTGAAAGTGATTTAAGTGTTGGCAGAGGGGATTTCGTCTTGATTGTGGCGGAATCCTCTCGCGAAAGAACATTCGCGATGAAGGAAAAATTAAAAAAGGTTTTTGAAAATACAAATCGACTGTTAGCCGTCTTTTTTAGTCGCGTGCCTCAAAAACGAATGCATCTCCCGTTAGCGTGCGAGAGAAAGCCACAAGAGTGCCAGCACAAGCAAAGCAATCGCAATGGAAAAAAGGCGTGTTTTTTTCTCCGAACTTTTGAGATGTCGCTTTAAGGTGATGGCGAATTTTTCTTGTTCGGCTTTCAACTTCTCTTTCAGGTCATCACGCTCACGCTTTAAGGCTTCAATTTCGTTTTGAAATAAAACGCGCTGTTGGTCTAATTGTGCCGCAAGGTCGGATTGGGTTGTGTTCGGTTGACTTTTTAGCGTGATGGTCGGAAAGTTAGGCGGGATAATTTTTTCGCCGTTTGCAGCTTTTTCAATCGCAGGAAGGAACTCATTTGTGAATGTTGAGGTGAGAAGCGCGACATCAACGCCGCGATAGGTCGGGTGATAGGCGGCGAGTTTTGTAGTGCATTTTTGCAGTTGGCTTTTCGCGCCTTTCCATCGCCCGTTGGTGAAGTGATAGAGTCCAACCGCCGCGTGAATGATGCCTTGCAGGAAAAGTTTATCCGCGCCGGTGGTTTCTTGCCAGATATGTTCCCAAGTATCGTGGCACTCAAAAAATTCGCGTCGGTTAAATTCATCAATGCCGCGCAGGAAGTCATCGTAATGCTCGTCGATGCTCATGTTAAGAATAGGTTGCGATAATGGTTTCGCCTGCGGTTGCAACATCGCCGATTTTGACTTTCACCTCAACATTTATTGGAAGAAACATATCGACGCGACTGCCGAACTTAATCATTCCGAATCGCTCGCCGAGTATGGTTTCATCGCCTTCTTTGAGGTCGCAAACGATGCGCCGCGCCACAAAGCCTGAAATTTGTTTGAAGAACACTTTAATCTTTTCATTCTCAATGCCGATTTCCGTGCGCTCGTTACGCTCGCCTGCGTTGTGGTCGAAGGCGGCAATGTATTGTCCCGCTATGTATTTGAAGTGCGTTACCTTTCCCGAAATTGGATTGCGATTCACATGCACATTGATGGGCGACATAAACACGCTCACCATTTTTGCTTTCCCGTTAAAAAAATCATGCTCAACCTCTTTGATTAAAACCACTTTTCCATCAGCAGGTGAGACAATGACATTGGGCAAGTTTGGCGGCGTGCGGTCAGGGTCGCGGAAAAATTGTAAGGTGAAAATAATCAGTGCCAATGCCAATGCCACAAGAAGCCAAATGACCACACTATGCAAATCAATCAGATACGCAACCATTAAAATACCGAAGAACACTACAAACATTTTGGCAATCGTGCCATAGCCGTAGGGCGTAAGTTTCATGGATTGATGATTAAAATTGAGAAGCGCGAAAATAATGGAACAGAGCAGATATGTTCAAAAAAACATTATGCCGATTGAGAGATTGGAGAGGCATCGCCGATTTCGATATGCAGTTCTGTGAATCCGCTTCGGTCGTCGTTGAGTTTCCAACATCGGATATGCTTGACGGTTTTGTCTTCGCCCACTGAGATAATCGGATACCACCAGTTTGTAAATGGAAAATTGGCTCGGTCAAATTCAGAGGGAATGGCATCGCTATTGGGGTGCGAGTGATAAAAGCCCCACACGCCGAAGCCTTCTTTAAGGGCTTGACGCTCGACTCTGGCGTAATCCAACGGGTCAATTTCAATGCGGTTGTGGCGCGATTCGAGTTTGATATTTTCTACGGGAACGACTTTTCGGACTTCAAAATCACCGTCAATGATCATTCCAACCAGCAAGCCGCCACACTCTTCGGGATACGCGCCTTGCGCTTGTGTGGTCATCACGAGCAGTTGACTTTTGCTGATTTTGAGGTCTCCCACAATTTCGCGCTCTTTGTCTACCATCACAATCATTCCCGTTCCTAATCGTGCGAGGTCGGTATCCATCAGAAATCCGCTGGTGAGCGGAATGTGTTGCGGAACAAGATACACATCTGCCCAAACCGAATAGCCCATCATCACGCGGCTGATTTTCGTGCGCTCGTCCATCAGCAACACAAGGCGACTTCCATAAACGCCATTGATAAGAATCGGCGAGGCAATTCGCGCCACCAACGCGCTTTCAATCGAACCAACCAACCGCTTTTGAACTTCAATCGGCTTAATAATAGAAGCGTCAATATCCGAGTAGCCACTTGGAAAGCGGAACGAACGTGGGTTTGTAATTTTGATATTGATAATCATCTGCAAAATGAATTTCAAGCGTTCCAAAAATGCTCGGAAAGATACTTCATGCCGCCGTCACAAAGAATGCAGACAATCACACCGCTCTCGTTTCGGTCGGTGAGTGCTTTGGCAACTTTCAGCGCGGCATACACATTCGCCGACGCGGAAATCCCTAAAAGCAAGCCTTCCGTTTTGGGTAATTTCACCGTGTAGTGATAAGCGGTTTCGGTTGAAACTTCAATAAAATGGTCAGGCACTTTCGGGTCGTAAATGCTCGGCACCATGGCGGATTCCAAATGCTTGATGCCTTCAATGCCATGAATTGCCACATCGGGCTGAACCGCAATGCACTGAATTTTATCGTTGTAGGATTTCAATCGGCGTGAGGTACCAATGAAACTGCCACTTGTGCCTATGGCAGCGATAAAGTGCGTGATGCGTCCTTCGGTTTGTTCCCAAAGTTCAACGCCAGTGGTGTTGAAGTGCGCTTGCCAATTCGCGTCGTTGCTGTATTGGTCGGCGTAAAAATATTTGTCGGGATTTTGAGCGTAAAGTTCACGCGCTTTGCGAATGGCACCGTCGCTTGATTCTGCCGCCGGCGTGAAGATAAGTTCCGCGCCGTAGGCTTTGAGTATTTTCTTTCGTTCAGGGCTTGCCGATTCAGGAACGCACAGTTGGCACTTGTAGCCTTTGAGAGCGCAAATCATCGCGTAAGCAATGCCCGTGTTTCCGCTGGTGGCATCAAGCAAAATTTTATCTTTGGTCAGCGTGCCTTGCGCTTCGGCAGTTTCAATGATGTTAAGCGCGGGACGGTCTTTAACGCTTCCGCCCGGATTCATAAACTCGCACTTGCCGTAAATCTCTACATTATCCGCAATTCCCCACTCGTCAGCCACTCTTTTGAGCCTCACAAGCGGCGTGTTACCAATCAGCGAGAGCGTGTGTTTATCTATGATGGTCGTTGTGAAGTCAGACATAATGTTCAAAAATGTTGAAGATTTCTATTAGCCTTTAAGGGAAAATTTAATTGTTTTGGGTTGTAAAAAATTTCATGGCTTCGAGGCTAAAACAGAAAGCGGATATGCTCTTCCATCACTTCGCGGTTGATGTTTTTGCAGAAGGCTCGCGTTTCTTCAATCACGCCGTTGCTGACGGCAACAATCAGCATGGTTTGGTAAATCGGGGTTGCGTCGCAGTCGGTCGCCGAAGGAAACGCACCGAAGCGCGTATGCGAGTGATACGTGCCTACAATGCTCATGCCGTATTCCTTTGCCGCCATTTCAATGTCGTAGTGCTGGTAGGCGGCGATTTCAAAACCTTGTGTACGGTCGCCGCGCAATCGATTCACACACGGCGCGATGTATCGGACAATGTTTCGGCGAATGGAATTTTCTTCCTCAACATTGCCAATGAGTAAGCCGCAACACTCTTCGGGAAATGTCTCTTTGGCATGCGCTTTAATGCGGTTCAAATTTGAAAGCGAGATAAACATTCGGATAAAAGTTTATGCCGTTTCCAACATCGGCGCAAATCGTTTTTGATGCCACTTCCACGCCGTTGCGATAATGGTTTCTAATTGATTGAACTTTGGGTTCCAGCCTAACATTTTCTTGGCTTTTTCGGCACTGCCAATCAGTTGCGCCGGGTCGCCGGGGCGGCGTGCGCCTTCAACCACGAGAATTTCTCTGCCCGTTACTTTTCTTGCCGTCTCAATCACTTCACGCACGGAAAAGCCGTTGCCGTTGCCGAGATTAAAAACATCGCTCTCGCCGCCATTTTCAAGATACTTCAAGCCAAGCACGTGGGCATTAGCAAGGTCGGAGACGTGAATGTAGTCGCGAATGCACGTGCCGTCGGGCGTGTCGTAATCGGTGCCGTAAATCGTGATGTGTTTGCGTCTTTGAAGTGCGGCATCAAGCACGAGTGGAATGAGGTGCGTTTCAGGGTTGTGGTCTTCGCCAATCTCGCCCGATTCATCAGCACCTGCGGCGTTGAAGTAGCGAAGCGCAACGTATTTCAACGAATACGCCTTGCTGTAATCTTGCAAGATGCGCTCGACCATCAACTTCGACGCGCCATAAGGATTGATGGGATTTTGTGGGTGCGATTCCGGAATCGGAACTTCTTTTGGCTCGCCGTAAGTGGCGCACGTCGATGAAAAAATAAAGCGACTCACCTTCGCCTCGCGCATCGCATCAAGCAAATTGAGCGTAGCGGCAACATTGTTGCGATAATACTTCGCGGGATTTTCAACCGACTCGCCGACATATGCATATGCGGCAAAGTGCATCACCGCCTCAACACGATGTTCGGCAAAAACTTCTCGCAATAGCGCACGATTTTCTAAATCGCCAACGATGAGCCTTTCACCTTGCGCTAACTCTCGATGACCATAGACAAGATTATCAAGAATCACGACTTCGTAGCCTGCTTTTTTGAGTTCTCGGACGGCGTGCGCACCAATGTAGCCCGCCCCGCCTGTAACTAAGACTTTCATTGAATTTTTGATTGGATTACGGAAACCTTTGCTCTAATTTAGCAAACGATTCGCGCAGAAACACTCGCACAAAAAAACTTACAGGCAAAAAACTTACAGGCATTTTTACTTTCAGCCCAATATGCCGCGCATTTTCCGTGAAGAAATTTTTGAAAAGAAGTATCGCCTTTGGGTTGCGCGTATGCAATTTGCGCGTGGGGAAATTTCGTTTGAAGAATTACGGGCGCACGCCAACGCTTTAATTTCAGCCATAAAAAAACGGCGCGACCAACAATTTGGAAACTCGCGCCGCTATCGCCTCAAACTTTCCGCCGCCGAACTTATTGCCGACCTGCTCTGAGTTCATTGATACTCGAACGTGCTTGCTACCATACCATCTTCTTTTTCCAATTTCACTTGGTATGTGCCTTTCGGATAGGGCTTCATATCGACTTTTTCTTCAAAAAATTCCACCGATTCTCCTTTATCCGTTGAGCGTGGTGTCCAAATCTTATCGCTGATTGTTGTCATCAATTCGTCCTTATCGTTGTAAAGCGAGATTTTAAGCCGCATCGGTTTAGAAACGCTGAATTTTACCGCGTAGATTGTTCCACCGCCTTGTCTTTTTGCCCCTCCATACAGACTTACATTTCCGTCTTTATTTAGTTTGAACTGGTAAGGAATCATGAGCCAAGTGGTGAGTTTCTTTCCGCCGACTTCAGCGGGCGAGAAGGTTGATGCCAGTGCGGCTTCAATCGCGGCTTGTTCGAGGGCTTGGCGTTCAGGCGAGTTGGCGGTATCCTTCGCAGTGTATTTGACGACCAATGCTTTTTTCGGCAGTCCGTCTTCGCCAATCAAGGCTTTGACAATCACACGTGCCTCAATGCCCTTTTCTTTTGCGATGTCGGGATACTTCACCGTTGCTCTGGTGATGAATTCCGGGTCTTTTTCCACATTGATAAAATCGGGCGGTTCGGCGGTTTTAGTGGTGCTTGATGTGTTCAGCGTTGCGTCGGGCTGTTTTTCTTCGGCGCAGTTCAGCGAGAGCGCAATCATCACAATTGCCAAGAGTGTAACGACAAGATTCTTCATTTTGAAGTCCTCCTTTTTGGAGAGTTGATACAAGATGCGTTGTTTAAGTGAGTTAAATTGTTCGGAAAATGCGATAGCACCCGTCAGGTCTTGGCTCTCTTCTCGCTCGGCGACGGCGATAAGGGCGTTGGCATAATCGGCTTGGGTGAGGTTTGTTGTGTTGGTTGCTTCATCATCGCAACACATTTCGCAGAGTTCGTCCAACCGCTTGAAGAAGAAAAATACCAATGGATTGAAAAAGTGAATAGCTTTGGCAAGCGTTTTGAGAACGGTAAGAAAGTGGTCGTATTGCCGAAGATGTGCGATTTCATGCGCCAATACCGCCGATTGCACCGATGTACTCCACTTGCCAAACGACTTCGGCAAGACTATCGTCGGGCGAAACACCCCATACACAAATGGGCTATGCACGCTTTCGGATTGAACAACCCGCACGCCTTTGGGCAACTCGGCAAAGGCACTTGTCTGAATTGGCTTCGCTTCTTCAAATCGCTGTTTGAGGCGAATTGTTTTCAAAATGGCAATCGTGAAAAATGAAAGACTTCCAACAAGCCAACTTACAAGCAACACGGATTGCAACGACACACTTTCCGATTTTGTCGCCAAAGGTTCAACGCCCCACACCACGATTTCACGCGAGCCGACCGCGTTCACGAAATTCACAGGTATTGCGGATTCAGGCAAAAGGCTCATCGGCGGCAGAAAGAGTTTGAGCACGCCGAGTAAGGCAAGCAGTCGCAACGCTCTTGCATCTTTTTTGCGCAACAGAAACAGCCCCAGCGAGAGCAAGCATAGAAACAGGCTGTTTTGAAGCGTCGCTAAAAGCATCATTTCGCCCCACGCTTCTGCCACTTGGTTCAGTGTTTCAATCATGGTTCTTCTCCTTTGCTTTTTGTTCAAGAATTTTTTTGAGCTCGTTGATTTCTTCTTTGGTGAGCGAATCAGACCGCACAAGGTAGTTCGCGAGGGCTTGAAATGAACCGCCAAAGACGCGCTCGACAAATGTCTCGGTTGCCTTTTCAATCATTGTCTCACGCTTTCTTGTTGGCTTGTAGAAATTCACCAGTCCGATTTTTTCGCGCTTCAAGTAGCCTTTCTCGACGAGGTTGTTCATCACGGTTTGAACGGTGGTGTAGGCTTTTTCGCCGTTGGGATAAAGGTAACTGGCAACATCTCGCACCGACGGCTTTCCGCCTAAATCCCAAATGCCGTTCATCACTTCCCATTCAAGCGGTGAGAGTTTCTTTGCTAAATCCGACATAGTCCTAAAATTTTAGTTTATCTACTATTTTTATAGTAGCAAAGAAAAAGAAAGTCGCAATGATTTCCAAATTTTTTTTGCGTTGCTTTTCGTTATGGAACGGAAGTTTTGCTTAGGGGTCTTTCAACGCTTACCAAAACCGCTTATTCGAGTTTCCTGATTACGATTGCTGGCAAAGGCTCATTCGCCGAGCAGGGCGAGCATTTGTGCGTTTTCGGGGTGAGCGGGCAGTTGGTCGCCGAGTGAAAGTCCGCTGATGTATTTGAATCGGATAGTGCCGTTTTTATCGAGCAGAAATTGAGCGGGAAGCGGTGCGCCGAGTGCCGCGCCCAATCCATATTGCTTGAAGACGCGCCATTCTGAATCGGAAAGCATCGTGAAGGGATACTGTTGTTCGGCGACGATTTGCTTTGTCATCTCCACATTTGTCGAGGAGACAACCACCACATTTCCGCCTTTTTCAAGAAACTGCGCGTAATCGTTTTTGAGGTTGTTCAAATGTGGGAAGCACAGCGGGCAGAAAATTTTATCAGTAAAAATCCTTGTGAAGACAAGCAAGAGCGGCTTGCCGCGAAAGTCTGAGAGTTTGCGCATCGCTCCGTTTGAATCTGGGAGTTCAAAATCGGGTGCAAGTTCTCCAATCTGGAATTTATCTTCAGCAAGGCGCGGAATGAAGTTCGCAACGAACGTAGCGTTGATAGGATTGATGGAATCGAAGAACGATGGCATTTGGCGATAGAGTTTAAGCGGATTGACAACGGTTTAACATCGGTTAGAAAACGATTAAGAAGCGGCGATTCGTTTCCGTTGGAAATTTTCTTCATGTAACTTACTGCAAGTTCAGACAACCGATGACAAAATCGAAACAAGTGCGCTACACAAAATCCACGCTTCCTGAAAAGACTTGCGAGAACTGCCATCGTCCGATGTCGTGGCGCAAAGCATGGGCGAAAAATTGGGACGAGGTGAAATACTGTTCCGACCGATGTCGCGCCGAAGCCAAACAGAAACGCAAATCTCAAACTTCAACGCCTCAATGAAAAACAAATATGCTAAACAGCCTTCCGCGATGGAAGTTGAAAATCTCATCTATGAAGTCGCGCTCAACCGTGCGCTGATTTTGATACTGCTTGAAGAGTTGGAGAAAACGAATCCGGGATTGACCGAGTGCATTCAAGATGTGCTGAACGCTGAATCGCAACGCATTTATGGGCTCGTCTCGCAGTTCGTTGAAGAACCATCGCCCTATTACGCACCGCTGTTAGAAATGCGCAAAACACATGACGATGCCGATAAAGCGGCGGCAATTCTCAAAAGCCTTCTGACCGACCCTGAACCGCCGAAGCCCAAAGGCAAGAAGAAACGCTAAACCTTATCTTGCTCAACGGGTGACTTTGCTTCCACAAGCACGCCGACGGCTCCCGCCATCACCCCGTTTGAGATAATTGGTGAAAAATGAAAATCTACTTGCATCTCGGAAAGCACGATTGAGGTTGTAACCGATTCACCCGATAACACGCGTCGGAACGCCGCAAGCAGTTGTGGGTGCTTGCCATAGCATTCATAAATCGACTTCCCTTTCGAGTCTGATGTTAAGAAGTGATGTTGGTCGGCGGATTTTCCGAAAATGCCGGTGATAATTCCTGCATCGTCAAAGGTGATGAGGGAAACTGGCATCGCATTGAGCATCGGCTCAATTTGTTGTTTGAAGGTGCGATGTTCGTTCTCGACTGTCACGCGCTTGGTGATGTCGGTCAGCACGGTGAGCACGCCGATTGGATTTCCGACTTCGTCATCGAGGCGTGAGATGAACATCTCTGCGATTTTCTGTTCGCCATCGGGCGTAAGGTATTTGATTTTGCCGTCCCATCGCCCCACACTTTGAAGCGACTCCATCGCGGCTTTGCGCTCTTTTGAAGAGGCGTATTTGTATTTCATCACTTCGTCCGACTTTTTGCCCAAGGCTTCGCCTGCGGGAATGGCGTGAAAGACTGCCGCGCCTTCGTTCCAATAGCGAATGTCGCCTAATGGGCTCACAATGACGATGGCAAGATTCAGGGCGTTGAGAATCGCCGATTTTTCCGCCAACTGCCGCTCTTTGGCTTTCAAGTCTTTTTGTGCTTCGTGGAGTTTGGCGGATTTTTCCTGAACACTGCTTTCTAAAATTTTGACATCGTTTTCAAGACGCTCGACGGCGCGGTCGGCTTGTTCCCAATCGGCGCGCAGTTGCAAGATGGTGCTTTGAGCGGCGGCAAGTTCAGTGGCGTGTTGAGCAAGTTCGGTTTTGAGTTGAGCAAGTTCGGCTTCGAGCGTTGCTTCTTTTTCGGGATTGCCTTTGGGTTGTGCTTGGAGCGTTTGAATGGTCTCGTTTGCCTGTGAAATCTCTTGTTCGAGTTGTTGTCGTTTTTGGGTTTCTTCGGCGAGTTGTGCGCGCAGGGTGTTGAGTTCTTTGGTGAAGCGTTGGGCGAGTGCTTGCGCGGATTCATGCGCCGCCGTTAATTTTGATTCGAGGCTTTGCTTTTCTTCTTCTGCGCTTGCCAGTTCGGCTTTTGCGGCTTGCATTTGTTCGGAAAAGGCATTGGCATTGGTGACTTGCTGATTAAGCACGGCATTGTATTGTTTGAACATCGCTTCAAATTGAGCCAACTGTTCTTCTGCATTCGCAACGGCTTCTCGGAGTTGATTGCCTGTAATGATGGCTTCTTGGAGTTCGATGCGCAGTTGCATTTCTGCTTCTTGGGCTTTGTCGACTTCGTCCATCAATGCTTTCTCGCGCTCTATTTTTTCCAACAGTTCAGCTTTGAGACGCACATTGGCTTGACGCTCTTCTTCATATGCAGTTGCGGCGAGGGTTGCTTGTTCTTGCGCAGTCTTTAAGGCTTCGGTGAGCTCATTGAGGGCAAGGCGTGCTTCTTCAAGTTGCGATTCAAGACGAGCATTTTTTTCCTCATTTGCTTTGAGCGATTGGAGTTGAGCGCGCGTTTGGTCGAGGGCGTTTTGGAGCTCAAAGTTTCTCTCGTTGAGCGTTGTAACGGTGTTGGTGAGGTCAGCGATTTTTTTCTGCAACTCTTCTATCACGGTAGAGGAAGAGACCTGACTTGGCGCGTGAGGAACGGCGGGTTTATGCAGTTCTTTTTCCCTTGTCGGTGCGCCTGCGGGTTCATCTTCAAGAAATGGCGACTGCAATCGCGCCAGTTGCGCTCGAACGGCTTCCAGATTTTTCAAGAACTCTTGCGAGGGCATTGGCGGGGGTTGAGGTTCAGGCTTCGGAATCGATTTTTTGTTGAGAACTTCTTTGATTGATGTCGGCAAAAAGTTCAGATGAGACTTAAACACATAATCCGACGCACCTGCTTTCAGCACGTCTGCAATAACCCCTTCATCAGTAATTTTTGAGAGAACAATAACGGGCACGTGAATCGATTTCGATTTCAGATAGGCAATGACATCATTGGCGGTTTTGCGCTTTTGAAGGGCGTATTCGCATAGCACTAAATCAAATGTCTGTTCTTCTAATGCTTCTTCAAATTCTTCAAACGATTCGACGTGTTCAATTTCGGGTTGCAGTTCGTCGCCTTTTAGCGTCAGCCAAGTGATTTGTGCATCTAACAGCGAGGTGTCAAAATGGAGAATGCGAATACTCATCGTTGTATGTTTTCAAGATTATTCAAAAAGTGCCTGAACGAATTTTTGTCGGTCGAAGCGTTGCAGGTCGTCAATTTTTTCGCCGACACCGATATACTTAACAGGTATGTTCAGTTCATTTGAAATGGCAATCACCACACCGCCTTTTGCAGTGCCGTCAAGTTTCGTCAGAATCAGCCCTGTTACTTCAACGGCTTTGGTAAATTCTTTGGCTTGATTGATAGCGTTTTGTCCTGTTGAGCCGTCCAAGACAAGCAAGACTTCATTTGGGGCATCGGGCAGTTTCTTTTTCATCACACGCTTGATTTTAGCGAGTTCTTCCATCAAGTGTGTTTTGTTGTGCAAGCGTCCTGCCGTATCCACTAACACCACATCAACATCTTTTGCAATCGCCGAAGAGATGGCATCAAAGACGACGGCACCGGGGTCAACACCTTGCCCTTGCGAGACAATCGGCACGCCGGCGCGCTCTGCCCAAATTTCCAACTGCTCCGTTGCGGCGGCGCGGAACGTATCGGCGGCGGCAATCAAGACTTTCTTGCCTGCGCTTTTGTAATTATGCGCCATTTTTCCAATGCTCGTTGTTTTACCAACGCCATTCACGCCGACAATCATAATCACATATGGCTTTTTAGGCAGTGGTTCATCGAAATCGACTACCGTTACTTCGCGTGCATCGCGCAAGAGTTTCTGAATTTCATCGCGGAGCATGGCATCTAATTCTTGCTCGTTCATGAATCGCTCTTTTTTGGCGCGCGCCGAAATGGCTTCCACAATTTTCAAGGTCGTCGGCACGCCCACATCCGCCGAAATCAAAATCTGCTCCAACTCCTCCAAAAATTCATCGTCAATTTTCGTCTTGCCTTTGACAAGGCGTGAGAGTTTGCCAAATAAATTCTCTCTTGTTTTTGCAAGACCTTCTTTCAGTCGCGAAAATTTGAAGGCGTCGAAAAAGCCCATCGGTGTTAAGGTTTCAAGGTTATTAAACTTTCTGCGAAGACAATCGCTCGCTCGGCAAGGTCTACTGCGGTTTTAGCGTCTATCTCAAATTCTACCGTGTCGTATCGCATATCCACAGCGAACTCGTTTAATTTCACTGCCTCGTTTAATCGCTCATCAAACACAATCCCATTTGCCACAAGCAGTTTCAAAATCTCTCCCAAATCGTGTGTTCTCGGAAAATGCACATCACGATACGCAAGCACCGCCTTCAACGCCTTCTCCACCGCTTGCTGACAGTGAAAGCCACTCGCTTCCATTTGATTCAAATGCTCGCTTAAAATTCGTGCCGATTCCGAATCTACTTTGGCTTTTTCCAACAGTGTTTTGGCGATGTCTTGATTGGTTTTCATCTCAAGGGGTTTGATTAGATTTGGCAACGCTCGCTCATATAACACCACGCCTTCCTCTCTGATGTTTCGCCACAGCCCTACCGTTACGCCCGACATCGCTTCATATTCCGACCACCGCTTCACCAACAGTTGAACGCTTGCAGGCAATTTCGCAACTGCCGACTCCAACTTCTCGCGCTCTATTTTCAACTCCGCTTCATCAGAAAGCACCACCAACACATCGTAATCGCTTTCAGCGTCAAAATCGCCGCGTGCGCGTGAGCCGAATAGCACCACTTTTACCGGCGTTGACACGCGCCGTATCTCGCGAAGAATGCTTTGAAGCATTTCACTGTGTTCAAGTGCTATGACGGCTTCGTTGTGCATCACGGTTTTGATGGCTATTGTGTTATCAAATTTTCTGCAAAGGCAATCGCTTGTTCGGCAAGGTCTACTGCGGTTTTTGCGTCTATTTCAAATTGCACCGTGTCGTATCGCATCTCTACGGCAAACTCGTTTAACTTCACCGCTTCGTTTAATCGCTCGTCAAACACAATTCCGCTTGCCACAAGCAGTTTCAAAATCTCTCCCAAATCGTGCGTTCTCGGAAAATGCACATCACGATACGCAAGCACCGCCTTCAACGCCTTCTCTACCGCTTGTTGTGCATTGAATCCAATGCCCTCCATATCGCTTGGACTTACGGCGAACAGCGTTGCGGCACGCTCTTTATCTTTTTTGGCTTTTTCCAACAGTGTTTTGGCGATGTCTTGATTGGTTTTCATCTCAAGGGGTTTGATTGCGTTTGGCAATTCTTGCTCATAGAGCACCACGCCTTCCTCTCTGATGTTTCGCCACAGCCCGACCGTTACGCCCGACATCGCTTCACACTCCGACCATCGCTTCACCAGCACTTGCACACGCGCCGGCAGTTTCATCATTGCCGCTTTCAACTTCGCTTGTTCTGCTTTCAACTCCGCCTCGTCTGACAGCACCACCAGCACATCGTAATCGCTTTCAGCGTCAAAATCGCCGCGTGCGCGTGAGCCGAATAGCACCACTTTTACCGGCGTTGACACGCGTAATATCTCACTCACAATCTCCGCTTCCACGCTATCACGCACGAGATTGCTCTCGACTTGACTATCTTCGTTTCTTTTCAAAACCAACGCCATCTTTGTCGTTATTTTATTTGAATATAAAACTTCCTTGTGCAATGTCATTTACACGCATTTCTGAAATTGGCGAATTTGGGCTGATTGACCGACTGTCAGCACTTATCAAGCCGACTGAATCTTCCCTTTCCACGCTCAAAAAAGGCATTGGCGACGACTGCGCCGTGATTGCACTTCCAAACGGCAAACTGCAAGTCATTTCCACCGATTTGCTCATCGAGCAAATTCACTTTGATTTACTCACCACACCGCTTGAACACTTGGGCGCGAAGGCAATCAGTGTGAATGTTTCCGACATTTGCGCCATGAACGCTAATCCGCTTTATGCGACCATCAGCATCGGACTTTCAAACAACATTTCGGTCGAGATGATTGAACAGATTTACAAAGGCGCGGCAAATGTTGCCAAGCAATACGGCATTGCGATTGTCGGCGGCGATACATCGGCAAGCATTACAGGATTGGTGATCTCGGTTGCGATTGTTGGCGAAGTCGATGCCGATAAAATCACTTATCGAAGCGGCGCAAAGCAAGGCGATTTGATTTGTGTTACAGGCGATATTGGTCGCTCATTTGCAGGCTTGAAAGTCCTCATGCGCGAGCGACAAACCATGCTCGATACCTTTGCTGAAAATCCCGAAATGGATAAATCCACCTACAAAGCCGATTTGTCGGACTATCAAAAAGTGATTGAAAAACACTTGCTCCCCAAAGCACGTGTTGATGCGGTGAAGTTTTTTCACGAGACAGGAATTGTTCCAACCTCTATGATTGATATTTCGGACGGTGTCGGCTCTGAACTCAAACATCTTTGCCGAAACTCGCAAACCGGCGCATTGATTGAAGAATCCAAACTTCCGATTCTTTCCGAAACGCGCGAAGTTTCCGACGAATTCGAAGATGATGCCACAACCTACGCGCTCTTCGGCGGCGAAGACTACGAACTGCTCTTCACCATCTCGCCAAACGACTTCGATACACTCTCTCGCTTCAAAGACGTGCATGTGATTGGCAAAATGCTTCACCCAAACGACGGCATTAAACTGCGCGACCTCTTCGGCTCAGATATTGACCTCACCAAAACTTCGGGCTTCGAACACTTCACCGAAGAAGAATTTTTTGAGGACGATAACGACACACACGACCACAACGGACACAGCCATAACGGACACGACCCCAACGGAGACGACACTGATGATGAAGACGATATTTGGGGCGAGCGCAAAAATTAAATTCGCGTCTCACTTAAAAATCTCTTCCAATCGCAATTCAACGCCTGTGGCTTTGTCAGTGATTGTGCCTGTGGTGAACGTTTCTGTGGGCGAATCGGGATAAAAAATATGCACGGTTTTCAGGGGCGGAATGATTATCCACGATGATTTCACGCCTGCGGGGAAATATACATCGCGAATCTTCTCGACCAACTCATTGAGCGGTTGCGATGGCGAAAGAATTTCAATCGTCGTTATGGGTGGCGCAGTTATTTTCGCCTCGTCGCGTTCCCAATCGCTTTGTGAAGTTGGATAGAGTGCTAAATCAGGATTCGCTTTTCCCGAAGGAAGTTCTAAACTCGGTTCCGTTAAAACATCGTAGCGTGTTTCGTATCGGCTTATCAAGGCGAATGAAAGTCTTGCTTCAATGCGTGAATGGTTTTTGCTGGGCATGGGTTTTCCGCGTTCAAGTTCGTAGGGCGAGAGCGTGCGTTGTGTTTCAAGCGTTGTGGTTTGCATCGGTTCGGTTTGTATTAAGTGTTAAGAGATAATTTTTCGCTTACTTAAAAATCTCTTCCAATCGCAGTTGAACGCTTGTGGCTTTGTCGGTAATTGTGCCTGCGGTGAATGTTTCTGTGGGCGAATCGGGATAAAAAATATGCACGGTTTTCAGGGGCGGAATGATTATCCACGATGATTTCACGCCTGCGGGGAAATACACATCGCGAATTTTCTCGACCAACTCATTGAGCGGTTGCGATGGCGAAAGAATTTCAATCGTTGTTATTGGCGGCGTGGTCATCTTGATTTCATCGTGTTCCCAATCATACTGCATTTTTTCATACAAGCAAATGTCAGGCACACGGCTTGCGACGGGGAAGTCAACCGTAATTTCGTTCATAATGTCAAAGCGTTCTTCAAACGGCGTGAGAAGCACATTGAGACGGCGAGCAATGCGTGAATGGTTTTTGCTGGGCATGGGTTTTCCGCGTTCAAGTTCGTAGGGCGAGAGCGTGCGTTGTGTTTCAAGCGTTGTGGTTTGCATCGGTTCGGTTTGTGTTTAGGTTTTTGAAACATAGTGAAATTGAAAGGTTCTCGCAATTCAAGGTGAAGTTTCGTATTATTGATTCTCGCAATCAATCAACTCTGCAAAAGACCATACAGTCACGCAGTAACTTTCGTTAACTTTTTCACACCATTTCGTTATGTCCAAAATCAAAGTCGGTATCAACGGGTTCGGTCGGATTGGTCGCCTTGTGTTTCGTGCCATCGCCGAACAAGGACTTCTTGACAATGAAGTCGAGGTTGTCGCTGTCAATGACCTTGTTCCTGCCGATAATCTTGCGTATTTGCTCAAATACGATTCTACACAGGGGCGATTTGCGCACAGCGTAACGAGCGAAAAATCCAGCGCATCGCTTGCCGAAGATGACACGTTGGTCGTCGGCGGTCATAAAATCAAGTGCCTTGCGGTCAAGGAAGGACCTGCCGCGCTCCCTTGGAAAGACTTGGGGTGCGAGATTGTGCTTGAATGCACAGGCTTATTTACCGAAGCCGAAAAAGCCAAAGGGCATCTGACAGCGGGCGCGAAGCGCGTCATCATTTCCGCACCCGCAAAGAATGAAGACATTACCATCGTCATGGGTGTCAATCACGAAAAGTATGATGCCTCAAAGCACTTCATCATTTCAAATGCCTCTTGCACGACGAACTGCCTCGCGCCTGTTGTGCATGTGTTGCTCAAAGAAGGCTTCGGCGTTGAAGAAGGCTTGATGACGACGATTCACTCATACACCGCGACGCAAAAAACGGTTGACGGTCCTTCGAAGAAAGATTGGAAAGGCGGACGCGCGGCGGCAATTAACATCATTCCATCAACGACGGGCGCGGCAAAAGCGGTCGGACTTGCGATTCCCGAAGTGAAAGGCAAACTCACCGGCATGAGTTTCCGTGTGCCAACCGCAACGGTTTCCGTCGTTGACCTCACCGTGCGCACGGTCAAAGAAACCTCTTACAAAGAAATCTGCGCCGCAATGAAACACGCGAGCGAAACCTACCTCAAAGGCATTTTGGCTTATACCGAAGACGAAGTGGTTTCAAGCGATTTCATTCACGACGCACACTCGAGCATTTTTGATGTAGGTTCAGGCATTGAACTCAACAGCCGATTCTTTAAGCTTGTCAGTTGGTATGACAACGAGTGGGGCTACTCCAACCGCGTCGTTGATTTGCTCAAATACATTGCCGCCAAAGGCTAATAACGAAAGGAACGAAGCCCTCTTTTGTGAATCAGGAAGGGGGCTTTCTTTAAACCTGAACGCACACGCAAGGAGGTTTCAATGATTCACATTCAAAAAATTCTTTGCCCGATTGATTTTTCTCCGCCCTCTCGAAACGCGCTTCGCTATGCCAATGAGTTTGCCAAAGCGATGAACGCCAAAATCACCGTGATGCACATCATTCAGCCCCAGCCGATTACTGCCGATGTCAATGTGCCTTACGTTCCGCCCGAAGTTGAAATGGAGCAAGCCGCAAAAGAAGATATGGCGCATCTTATTCGCCAGAGCATCTCGGAAGGCGTGCAGGTCGAGCAAGTGTTGGCATTTGGCTTGCCGTGGGAGTGCATTATTGCACAAGCGAAAAAAGACAATGCCGATGTCATTATTCTCGGCACGCATGGACGGTCAGGCATTTCGCGCCTCTTGATGGGAAGCACAGCGGAAAGCGTCATTCGCCACGCCACTTGTCCTGTCTTGGTCGTCAAAGCAGAAGAAAAGGAGTTTATCTCTTGAACGCTTCGCCCGCCGTGTTGCTTTTTTTACTGAAAAGGCGTTTTGTATCTTTCTCGCAAAATTTAACCATTTCAATTTTCTATGTCTTGGTATAAGCGAGAGCGACCTTCGGTTCTAACTGAGAAAAAGCGCGATATGCCCGAAGGCTTGTGGTGGAAATGCGATGAGTGCGGCGCAACGATTCACCGCAAACAGCTCGAAGACCATCTTTACACTTGCCCCAGTTGCGGCAATCACTTTCGAATCTCTCCGCAGAAGTATTTTGAGATTTTGTTTGATGGCGAAAAGTTTGAAGAGTTTGATGCGTCGCTTCGCTCGGCTGACCCACTTCATTTTGTAGATACGAAGCGATACACTGACCGAATTGAAAGCACGATTAAAAAAACAGGATTGAACGATGCTTGCCGCAATGCGATTGGGAAAATTTCAGGACGAGAGACCGTTGTTTCGGCAATGGATTTCGGATTTATCGGCGGCTCCATGGGGTCGGTAGTGGGCGAAAAAGTCGCACGTGCGATTGATAAAAGCCTTGCGCTCAAAGCCCCACTTTTGGTGATTTCACAATCGGGCGGCGCACGTATGATGGAAGCGGCTCTCTCGCTGATGCAAATGGCGAAAACTGCCGCTCGTTTGACACGCCTTCACAAAGCCGGGATTCCATACATTTCCTTGATGACCGACCCGACCACCGGCGGCGTTACTGCGTCATTCTCGATGCTCGGCGACTTCAATCTTGCTGAACCCGGCGCGCTGATTGGCTTTGCCGGTCCGCGCGTCATTAAAGAAACCATTCGCCGTGACTTGCCTGACGGATTTCAGCGCGCTGAATTTCTCCAAGAACACGGTTTCATCGATATGATTGTGCCACGACGCGAACTCAAAAAAACACTTTCCCAACTGCTCGACCTAATTTGTGATTAACTTTCTTCGCTGTTTATGAAAGTCCGTATTATCGGCGTTCCGTTGGATTTAGGCTCGGATTATCAAGGTGCGAATTTAGGTCCAGCCGCCATTCGCATTGCAGGGTTGCAAGAAAAAATCGAAGAACTTGGACATGAAGTCTATGACGATGGCGACCTGTCGATTCCGCCGCGTAAGTCGCTCTCGGTTGGACCGCCAAACGCCAAGTTTCTTGATACGATTGAAAAAGTTGCCGCCGACCTTTGCACGCGCGTTTTTAATACCTTATCCGACAACGCTTTTCCTGTGGTGATTGGCGGCGACCATGCCATGGCGATTGGCACGATTGCGGGTGTTTCCAAATTTTTCAAACAACACGGACGAAAAATCGGGCTGATTTGGATTGATGCGCACGCCGACATCAACACGCCTGAAACTTCGCCCAGTGGCAACATTCACGGCATGCCGCTCGCAACCGTTCTCGGTATGGGCATGCCAGCACTTGTGAACATCGGCGACAAAGGCGCGAAACTTCTGCCCGAACACGTCCATCTCATTGGCATTCGTTCGGTTGATAAAGGCGAGAAAACCTTACTCAAAAAAATGGGCGTCAATTTTTACACCATGACCGACATCGACAAACGCGGTATTCAAGAAATCATTAGCAAAGCCGCCGCGCACCTTGTTAAATCCGTCGACGCAATTCATATTAGCCTCGACTTGGACGGATTAGACCCCGACATCGCCCCCGGCGTTGCCACGCCCGTCAAAGGCGGTCTCGATTACCGTGAAGCACACTTGATTATGGAAACAATTGCGGAAACCGGCAAACTCGCTTCAATGGAAGTTGCTGAAAATAATCCGATTTTAGACCTTCGTAACCGAACGGCAGAGACGGCTGTCGAACTTGTTCAATCCGCATTAGGCAAACGCATTGTTGATTAACCTCAAAAACTTCTACCAATGATTGTATTCATTGACGACGACACACAGATTTTAGAAGTGCTGAACGATTTTTTCAGCGACCTCTACGAAGTGAAAACCTTTGACCAGCCTTGGCAAGCCCTGCGCTTCATTGAGGACAACAAAAAGATGATTGAGGTTTGCATTACCGACTACAAAATGCCAACGGCAAACGGCATAGAACTCGCAAAAAAAATTCGTGCCGTCGACCCTAACATCATGATTATCCTGATGTCGGGCTTTGTTGATTTCCCAACGATTGAAGAGCATTTGAAATCGCGCCTCATTTATCAATTCATCAATAAGCCCTTTGTTTTGGAGCGCATGGCACAAACGATTGAAACCGCAAGCAAAATTTATTTGAAGAAAATTTCTCTTTCTTAACCTGCAAACCTGACTTTTAGGTTTGTTTCTTTTGGTAACTTAAACGCATCTCAACCGATGAAAAACACACGATTGCTCACCCTTCTGCTGATTCTGCTTTTGCACTTCTCCGCTTCATCAGAGGCGCAAGAGTCGCGTTCTGCCAAAACCATTGAGCAACTGCTTGCCGAAAAAAACGCACGCACGCCGGCACAGCAAAAAATTGAATCCAACATCTTGCAAAAAATTTCGGCGATGCGCGCGGCAGGATTAACTTCACAAAACGCTCAAATGCGCAACGCAAGTGAGTTCAACGATAAACACGGCGTTCAAGTCGATGCGCAAGGTAGAATCTATGTGTATCTGCGTCCGACAAAGACCGCAACCTTTGAACAACTTGAATCCATTGCCCTTCAAAACGGCGCGACACTGGGCGCAACAAATGCCGAGTTCAAGATTGTGCAAGCGTGGATTCCGTTTGAAAAATTGGAAGAGGTTGCCGCGCAAGCCGCGATTGCGTCGATTCAACCGGTGCTTCGCCCTATCACACAAGTTGGCAGTGTTATCTCACAAGGTCGAGATAAATCGCGGGCGAACACGATTCATACGCGCTACAATGTGCGCGGCGGCGGCGTCAAAGTCGGCGTGCTTTCGGACGGGTGCGATGGCTTTCAGCAATCGATTGCATCAGGCGATTTGGTTGGCTTGCAAGTCATTGATAACAGCGCAGGCGGCGCAGAAGGCACCGCTATGCTTGAAATCGTTC
>Ga0308419_1000884_pt1 | contig 20491 bp, 9 predicted proteins | sample HotsprSampleMS50_FD_203674 | JGI IMG/M metagenome (GOLD analysis project Ga0308419, IMG submission 203674) | Hot spring phototrophic mat microbial communities from Mushroom Spring, Yellowstone National Park, Wyoming, United States - 20090730_MS50 ... | reverse complement strand
TGGGCTATCACTTCCATTCACAGACCGACACCGAGGTGATCGCCCACCTGGTCGGGCACTACTACCGCGAGGAAGAGGCGCTAGAGCCGGCGATGCGCCGGGCCATGGCCGACCTGCGGGGCGGCAACGCCGTGGTAGCCTTCTGTGTTGACGAACCGGATCGGCTCATCGCCGCGCGGCTCGGCAACGCCGGGGGCGTGGTGATCGGAACCGCCTCGGGCGAGACCTTCATCGCCTCGGATGTGCCCGCCATCCTCGACTACACCCGCGACATGATCTTCCTCGAAGACCGCGAACTCGCGGTGATCACCCGCCACGGCGCGACTATCGCCACCCTTGACGGCGCGACGATCACGCGGCGGCCGGTGAGCGTGCCGTGGGACCCCGTCTCGGCAGCCAAAGGCGACTACAAGCACTTCATGCAGAAGGAGATCCATGAACAACCCCGGGCGCTGATGGATGTGCTGCGCGGACGGATCGATCAGGAGGCAGGCCGGGTGCACCTAGAGGATCTGACCCTCGATGACGCCGCCTTGCGCCGGGTGGAGCGGATCTACGCCACCGCTTGCGGCACGGCCTGGCATGCCGGGCTGGTCGCCAAGTTTATGATCGAAAGCCTGGCGCGAGTACGGGTCGAGGTAGACTACGCCAGCGAGTTCCGCTACCGTGGCCCGGTGCTCGGCGACGACGCCCTGTTGCTGGCGTTCACCCAGAGCGGCGAGACGGTGGATACCCTGGCGGCCATGGAAGAGGCGCGCGCCCAGGGCGTGCCCAGCGTGGCCATCGTGAACGCCATTGGCAGCCAGGCGGCGCGGGTGGCCGACGGCGGGCCGATCTACCTGCACGCCGGCCCGGAGATCGGGGTGGCCTCGACCAAAGCCTTCACCTCGATGCTGGTGGCGGCTTACCTCTTCGCCCTGCGGCTGGGGCAGGCCCGCGGCACGCTCAAGCCCGCCCAGATCCGCGAGCACCTGCAGGCCCTGGTGGAACTCCCCGGCAAGGCCGCCACGGTGATCGAGCGGTCGCTGCCGATCTGCGAGGAACTGGCCGAACTCTACTACCGGGCCAGTGACGCCCTCTTCCTGGGACGGCAGGTCAACTACCCGATTGCCCTGGAGGGGGCCTTGAAGCTGAAGGAGATCAGCTACGTCCATGCCGAGGGCTACCCCGCCGGCGAGATGAAACACGGCCCGATCGCGTTGATTGACGAAGCTATGCCCGTGGTATGCATCGCGCCGCGGGACGCGATCTACGAGAAGATGATCAGCAATATCGAACAGGTGCGCGCTCGCCACGGCCACGTGATCGCCATCGGCGCCGAGGGCGACGCGCTGCTGGCCAGCAAGGCCGACCATGTGATCGAGGTGCCGCCCACCTTGCCGCTGCTCCAACCGGTGCTGACGGTCATCCCCTTGCAGATCTTCGCCTACTACATGGCGCTGCGCCGCGGCTGTGACGTGGACCAGCCGCGCAACCTGGCCAAGAGCGTCACCGTGGAGTAGCGCGACCCGCCCCGTAAGTAGCGCAGCATCGTCGGACCGGGCCGTGTGTGAGGGCTGCGCCCTCACACGCCCTCCCACTAACATGAACATAGTCTGCTGGAGCAGGGGTGTGGGGAAACCGGGTTTCCCCACGCCCCTGCGCGCGGGAGGGCCTGGCCCTCACGCAGAGGTATGGGGAAACCGAGTTTCCCCATACCCCCGCCCGCAGGAGGGTTTGGGAGGGCGCAGTCCTTCCAGGAAGAACCGTATGTTCATTGCGGCGTGGTGCGGCGGAGCCGCATACACGGCTGAGGTGACCATCGTGCGCAGGGTTCAGCCCCCCTCCCAGCCTCCCCCCGCTGGGGGGAGGAGCCGGGTGCCCGCCCCCGGCGGGGGAGGGTCAGGGCAGGGGCGGTCACCGTGCCCGCGGAGCCGCGATGCGGGCGGGACGCCCGCGCTCCCAGGGCATGTGCATCGCGGCGGTGTGCGCCATGCGCATGACCGTCTCACGTGAACATAGGCTGCTGGAACAGGGGAATGGGGAAACCGGGTTTCCCCATCCCCCCGTCCGCGGGAGAGCCGCCCTCCCGCAGGGGTAGGGGGAACCCGGTTTCCCCATCCCCCTGCCCTCCTGGTGGTGTTCCCTCTATCATCTTCAGGATCACCACGACGTACAGGTTTCGTCACGGCACGTGGCGAGAGCGTTACGCACACCCGGCCGACGATTTGCTATCATAGAACGAATAAAGAGCGAATGACGCTCCGGGAGCGGGGTGGGGAAAGCGGGTCCCTCTACCATTTTAGATTGCGGATTGTAGATTGCCGCTCAATGCAAGAGGAAGCGCTCCAGCGCTCACGAGCTTGCGGCGTCGCTATGACGCTTTGGTATCTGGTGCCCACCCCGCCGGTTGGTATGCGCACCGAGGTCTGGCCATGGGCGATGCGTGCGTCTACGAGGAACTGGCCCATACCGCCGACGTGGGGATGCGCGTGCGCGCGCCCACCCCGGCGGCCCTGTTCGCCTGCGCGGCGCGGAGTCTCGTCGCGCTGGCCGGCGCCACCCCCGGCGAACCCGCGGAGCAGCGGCAGGTGAGCGTCGAAGCCGTTGATGCCGAGAGCCTGCTGGTGGAGTGGCTGAACGAGGTGCTCTACCTCTGCGAGAGCACCGGCGCGGTCGTCGCGGAGGTGCTGGTGACAGCCTGGAGGCCCACGAAGATCGTGGCCGAGGTGCGGCTCGCGCCGCCGGCGATCCCGCCGCGGGGGGCGATCAAGGCGGTCACCTATCACCGTCTGCGGCTGGCCGAGACGCCGGAGGGCTGGCTGGCCGAATATTATGTTGATGTGTAGGGAGGCGCCGTGATGATCACGAAACAGGATCTCCGGCTCCTGGCGGCGGATCTCTGGGAGATCCCCGCAGGGTTTCGCCGTGACATGCGCGTGCCGGCGCGGATCTACGCCAGTGAGGAGTTGCTCGACCACGCCCTGGAGGATCTGAGCCTCCAGCAACTGGTCAACGCGGCGACCCTGCCCGGGGTGGTGGCCTACACCCTGGCGATGCCCGATATCCATCAGGGCTACGGCTTCCCCGTCGGCGGCGTCGCGGCAATGGCCCTGCCCGATGGGGTGATCTCGCCGGGAGCCATCGGCTACGATATCAATTGCGGCGTGCGTCTGCTGGCCGCCGACCTCGACGTGGAGCAGGCCGCGCCCTATCTGGACGAACTCGCCGACACCCTCGACCGGAACTGTCCGAGCGGCACGGGACGGGGGGGGCGTATCCGCTTGAACGACGCCGATCTCGACGCGGTGCTGGCCGAGGGCGCCCGCTGGTGCCTGCGCCACGACCTGGCCACCGAGCACGACCTGGCGCACACCGAGGAAGGAGGCTGCATGGCCGGGGCCAACCCGGCGCGGGTCAGTCCGCGCGCCCGCGATCGCGCCCGTGACCAGCTCGGCACCCTCGGCGCCGGGAACCATTTTCTTGAAGTGGACCGGGTGGCGCAGGTGCACGATCCCGCCATCGCCGCGGCCTACGGGCTGCGCGAGGGGCAGATCGTGGTGCTGATCCACTGTGGCTCGCGCGGGCTTGGTCATCAGATCTGCACCGACTATGTGCGCGACTTTCAGCAGGTCGTGCAACGCTACGGCATTAGCCTGCCCGACCGTGAGCTGGTCTGCGCGCCGCTGAGCGCGCCCGAGGCCCGGGCCTACATCGAGGCCATGCACTGCGCGGCCAATTTCGCCTTCGCCAACCGGCAGACCCTGGCTGCCCTGGTGCGCGAGAGCTTCAGCCGCGTCTTTGCCCGGCGCGGGCTGCCCGCCGGTCTGCGCCAGGTGTATGATGTGGCCCACAATATGGGTAAGATGGAGGAACACCAGGTCAACGGGAAACGGATGCAGGTCTGTGTGCACCGGAAGGGGGCCACGCGCGCGTTTGGTCCGGGTTCGCCGGAGATCCCGGCGGATTACCGGCCCTACGGGCAGCCGGTGCTGGTGCCTGGCTCGATGGGTACCGCCAGTTATGTGCTGGCGGGAACGGAACACGCCATGGCGGTGAGCTTTGGCTCAACCTGCCACGGGGCCGGACGCATGCTCAGCCGCACGGCCGCCAAACGCCAGATCCACGGGGAACAACTGCGGAAACAACTGACCAACCAGGGCATCCACGTCCGCGCCGGGAGCATGGCCGGCCTGGCCGAAGAGGCCCCGTTCGCCTACAAATCGGTGGACGACGTGGTGGCAGTGGTGGACCGGGCCGGGCTGGCGCGCATCGTCGCCCGCCTGGAGCCGTTGCTGGTGGTGAAGGGGTAGGGGGAGCGTGGCGGTGGGGAGGGGGACAGACCGCTATCGAATCCACGCTCCATACTTTTCAGATACGATGACTCCCGCCTCTCCCCCGCTGCGGGCGGGAGTGCGGATCCCCCAGCGAGGGGAGGTTAGGAGCAATACCTGCCAATAAGGCGCTGCGCGCGACATGGCCCCCCTCCCAACCTCCCCCCGCTGGGGGGAGGCGCCCACTTCCCTCCCCCAGCGGGGGAGGGTTGGGGTGGGGGCGAAGAGCTTATTGGCAAGGTTTTGGTTCTACACCTCCACCCCTCCAACGCAGCTCCAGGGTCGCATCAGCCTGAAGTTCCAACGTAACGCCACCCTGACGACTGACGCGGCTGAGGCGCCGGGCCAGCCAGGCGGCTTCGTCGTGGGTAGCGCACCACAGGCGGAAGCGCCGGCGCCGGAAGGGCAGCAGGCGTCCCCGCGCGAGACGCCCATCGGCGGCCAGGGTGGCGAGGATGATGACGCCCAGGTCGGGCCGGTACTCCTCGTAGCCGACGATGCCCTCGTAGTCGTTGATCAGGTCGCCGCAGCCGTAGAGGATCAGACGCTCCTGGTACACCTCCATGCCCAGAGGATGGTGGGAGGAGTGCCCGTAGACCAGATCAACCCCGGCGACGCTGATCAACTGCCGGGCGAAGTCGCGGTGCGCGGGAGGGATGGCATAGCCCCAGTTGCCGCCCCAGTGCAGCGAGACCACCACCCGGTCGCCCGATTGGCGCGTGGCGCGGATCTGCTCCGCGACATGGGCCAGGCTGCGGGGCGAGAGATCCTCGAGCAGGTTGACCCCGGCGCGCTCCGCGGTGGCGGCCCAACTGAAGGGAATACCGCTGGAGGGCAGGCCCCAGGCCCACACCAGCACACGGCCCCGCCCCGGCCACCCAAACTCCGCGGGCGCGGCGGCCTCAACCCGATCCAGGCCGGCCCCGACGGTGCGCATGCCCGCCTCGCGCATGCTGCGCAGGGTCTCGCACAGTCCCGCGCGGCCCCAGTCGAGCGTGTGGTTGTTCGCCAGCACGCAGCAATCCACTCGCGCCACGGTCAGGCAAGGCAGATTGGCGGGATGCATGCGGTAGGTGATGCCCTTGTCGGGCCAGGGCGTAGCACTGGTCGTGACCGCGGTTTCGAGGTTGATCAGGCGCGCGTCGGGGGCCTCGCGCTCGAGCAGCGGCAGGGCGTCGCCCCAGAGGTAGGCGGGATCAACCGGCCGGGGAATGGGGCCGTTCACCCGTTCGGCAAGGGCGACATAGTCCAACGCGCTGCGCATGAACGGCTCGTAGATCGCCGGGTCGCCGGGATGCGGGAGCGCCTGATCAATGCCGCGCCCGGTCATGACGTCACCGCACAGGGCGAGAGTGACGTGAGCAGGCGATGCTGGCGCGTCGTGGCGCATGTGATCCTCCCCCGGGCGGGGCAAGCTGGTTGCCCTACCCCTCACTGGAGCCAGCGCGTGAACCACCCGGCGGCCAGGCGCGCCACCTCCTCCAGCGCGCCCGGCTCCTCGAAGAGATGGGTGGCTCCGGGCACGATTGCCAGCGACGACTGCGGCGGCAAGGCCGGCAGCACGGCCTGGTTCAGCGCGAGCACCTCGCGATCGGCTCCGCCGACGATGAGCAGCGTCGGTGCGCGCACCGCCTTGAGGTGCGCCGCGGCCAGGTCGGGGCGCCCGCCCCGCGAGACGACCGCCGCGACCAGCTCCGGGCGCTCCGCGGCGGCAATGAGGGCGGCCGCGGCGCCCGTGCTGGCCCCGAAGTAGCCCGATGTGAGGGCGCTGGTTTCGGGCAAGGCGCGCACCTGCTCGGTCGCCTGGAGCAGGCGATGGCTCAAGAGTGGAATATCGAAGCGCAGATGGCGCGTGATCGCGTCGCGGGCCTCTTCGTCAGCCGAAAGTAAGTCGAAGAGCAGGGTGGCAAAACCGGCCTGGTTCAACTGCTGGGCCACGAAGCGGTTGCGCGGGCTGAAGCGGCTGCTGCCGCTGCCGTGGGCAAAGATGACCAGACCCCGGGCCTCCGCCGGGCGGACCAGGCTGCCGGCAAGGGTCAGACGGTCAATCCGGAGACGTACCGGAACCTCCTTGTAGCCCTGATCGTACATGCGCTCGGTCATAGTGGCCCTACCTTTTCTTGAGCATGCCAAGAAAGCGGCACGTTGCCGCCTGCCTCCAGGGTAGCACATCCGAGGGACGCGAGAGGAGCGAAGGGCTTCACGCGGAGTGAGGGTCTTGTTACTGTGGGGGAACCAGGTTCCCCCATATCCCCCCGCTTGCATCGGGGTGAGGGCGCAGCCCGTGCGCAGGGGGATGGGGAAATCGGGTTTCCCCATCCCCCCACCCGGTAGGAGGGTCTGGGAGGGCTGCGCCCTCCCACGAAGCATGTTCATCCCGTCGGTGTGCGGCGCAGCCGCATGGACGGCTGATACGATTCTAATAAACTTCTTATATTGCCTCCCTCCAGAATGGGTATCATAATCTTTCGTTGGAGGGTATCGTCCTTGAAGTGACGGCGAGCGCTTCGTCTGGCCTGCACCCCGAGGTGATACCTGCGCGACACGGGCCAACGAAGACATGATGCGGAGGGTCCATTCTGAAAGCCGAGGCTTCGCTCCCGACCGGAGCGCGCGCGGTCCCTCAAACGTAGCTGACGGAACCCACGCCTTCGGGGCGCGAGGCTTCCGTCGTTGCGCCAGGCTCGCCGTCGATGAGCAAAGGAGGTGGAACGATGCACATCGGCTCAAAAGGGCTGACCTGCCCAAACTGCGGCGCCGAGTGGCCATCCCCCACGGCCACGGTGTGCCAGGTATGTCATTACGCGGCTACCGAGGTTATCCCTGCCCGCGCCACTGCCCCACGCTCCGCGGTTGAGTTGCACGCGGCGCTGGATGACCTGTTGAACCACGCCCGCCGCGGCGGGTTGAGCCCCGAAACGATTCTCCAGGTGTTGCAGGACGAACTGGCCTTCGCCGCCGACCTCGCCCGGCCCGAGCGCCGCCACCTCGTCCAGATCCTCGACCTTGGCCCGCAAGAACTGGGCCTCCGCGAGCCCCTCGGCGGCAATCGCCGCGCGATGCTGCCGGCTCGTCCGGTAGTGGCCCAGACGACTGCGCCCGCCCCGGCAAGACGCCTCTAGCGCGCCATGAGATAAAAAGGTTGTTTTGGGAGGGCGCAGCCCTCCCGCGGGCCGGGGTAATGGGGAAACCTGGTTTCCCCACACCCCGCTCCGGGGGCCTGTTTCACCTCAGCCGTCCATGCGATTCGCGCACAACGCCCGATGAACATCGCCTGGGAGCGCGGGCGGCCCGCCCGCGTCGCGTCTCCGCGGGCAAGGTGACGGCCCCCCTCCCCAGCCCTCCCCCCGCTGGGGGGAGGGAGTCCGGCTCCTCCCCCCAGCGGGGGGAGGTTAGGAGGGGGGGTCAGCGCCGCATGCGCGTAGGTGAGCAGCCTATGTTCACGGTAGCCGTCCATGCGGCTGCGCCGCACACCGACGGGATGAAAATAATTCTTGGGAGGGCGTAGCCCTCGCACACCCTCCCGCGGGTGGGGGAATGGGGAAACCCGGTTTCCCCATCCCCCTGCGTGAAGGCCAGGCCCTCCCGCGGGCAGGGGCGTGGGGAAACCTGGTTTCCCCACATCCCTGCTCCAGCAGCCTATTTTCACGTTAGTGCCATGGATATCGCTATCCAGTGGGCTGCGCTGAACCGCAGCCTGAAGACGATCACGGCCTCGATGCGCCGGACCCTCCCGGCGGCGATTGGCGGCGTGGTAATGCCGCCGGTCGCCCGGGGGCCCGAGCTGTTCAATGTCGAGCAACTCGAGCAGCACGCCCGCACCCTCGCGGGCAGCCACCGCGTGGGGCATCCCCTGCTGGGCCTGCCGGGCGCCTTGACGCTCCAGGTGGCTCAGGACGAACGCGATTTGCTGCGCGCCTATCGCATACTCGCTGAGGACGCCCGCCAGCGGAAGATGGCGCTCCCCGCCGCGGAGTGGTTGCTGGACAATATGTATCTGGTGCGCGACCAGATCCGCGAGATCCGCCAGGATCTGCCCGGCGGGTATTACCGTGAATTGCCGAAGTTGAGCGGGGGGCCGTACCGGGGCCGGCCGCGGGTCTATGCCCTGGCGCTGGAGTTGATTCTGCACAGCGACGGCAGGATTGACCAGGAGCGCCTGTTGCGCTACGTGCTGGCCTACCAGTCCGTCGCCCCATTGACGATGGGCGAGCTGTGGGCGGTGCCGATCATGCTCCGCGTGGGTCTGGTGGAGTACCTGGCGCGGCAGGCGCGCCTGGTGCTCGATGTGCGAACGCAGTACGCCGAAGCCGACGCCTGGGCCGAGCGCCTGCTGGCGCGCCCGGATGGTCCCGCTGAGACGCACCCCGTGCTGCGTGAACTGGCGCAGCGTCATCCCCATCTGCTGCTGCCCTTCGCCGTGCAGTTGCTGCGGCGCCTGCGCAGCTACGACGGCGAACGCGATGCCTCCGGGCTGATTGCCTGGCTGGAGGGCCAACTGCCGTCCCGCAGCGCCGAGGAGGTGGTGCACATCGAGCATCAGCGGCAGGCGGCCATCCAGGTCTCGGTGGGCAATACGATCACCAGCATGCGCACGCTCAACGCCATTGACTGGGCCGACTGGTTCGAGCAGGTCAGCCTGGTCGAGCAGGTGTTGCGCCAGGACCCGGCGGGGGCATACCCGCGCAGCACCTTCGCCACCCGCGACCGCTACCGCCACGAGGTCGAGCGCCTGGCGCGGGGCAGCGGGCGCAACGAAGTTGACGTGGCGCGCCAGGCGCTGCTCCAGGCCACTCGCGCGGCCGCCGCGGGCGAGGGGCCGCGGGCGGCCCATGTGGGCCATTACCTGATCGGCGCCGGACGGACGCCCTTCGAGGCCCTGCTCGGCTACCGCGCCGGCCCCGGCGAGGTGGCCCGGCGGGCGCTGCTGCGCCACCCCGGCTTTGTCTACTTCGGCGCAATCGCCACCATCACCGGGGCGAGCGTCGCGGCCGGACTGCGGCTGGCCCGGTCCGCGCGCGCGCTGCCGGAGCCGGCGCCGCATTCCGCGTTGCAGGCCCTGGCCGCCGGGCTGCTGGCCCTGCCGGCCAGCACCCTGGCGATCGAACTGGTCAACCGGGCCGTGGCCCACCTGCTGCCGCCGCGCCTGCTGCCGCGCCTCGACCTGCGGTATGGCATTCCCGCCGACCTGCGCACGATAGTGGTCGTGCCCACCCTCCTGTTGACCCCGGAGAGCGTGCGGCACCAGCTTGAGTCGCTGGAGGTGCTCTACCTGGCCAATGAGGACCCGCACCTGCACTTTGCCCTGCTGAGCGACTTCGCCGACGCGCCGCAGCCGCGCATGCCCGAAGACGAGGAGTTGCTCGCCGTGGCTCGCGAGGGCATTCTGGCCCTGAATGCGCGTTACGGCCCCGATCGCTTCTTCTTGCTGCACCGGCGCCGGTTGTGGAACCCGCAGCAGGGGTGCTGGATGGGCTGGGAGCGCAAGCGCGGCAAGCTCGAGGAGTTCAATCGCCTGCTCGCCGGGGCCACCGATACGACCTACGACCTGCTGCTCGGCGACCTGAGCGTGCTGCCGCGGATACGCTACGTGATCACGCTCGATGCCGACACCCAGCTCCCCCGCGACGCGGCGCGGGCGCTGATCGGCACCCTGGCCCATCCGCTCAACGCCGCAGTGGTGGACCCGCGGACCCGGCGCACCGTCGAGGGCTACGGCATCCTGCAGCCGCGGGTGGGTATTGACTTGCCGAGCGCCCTGGCCAGCCGCTTCGCGCGGATCTTCGCGGGCAACGTGGGCCTTGACCCCTACACCACCGCCGTCTCCGACACGTACATGGACCTGTTCGGCGAAGGGAGCTTTGTCGGCAAGGGCATCTACGACCCGGCGGTGCTACGGGAGACGCTGCACGACCGCTTCCCCGAGAACACGCTGCTCAGCCACGACCTGATCGAGGGCAACTACGCCCGGGTGGCGCTGCTCTCCGATGTCGAGTTGATTGACAGCTACCCGACCACCTACGCGGCCTACGCGGCCCGGCAGCACCGCTGGGTGCGCGGCGACTGGCAGATCGCCGCCTGGTTGCTGCCCTGGGCGCCAACCGGCAGCGGGGCCTGGGCGCCGAACGTGTTGCCGCCGCTGGCGCGCTACAAGATCTTCGACAACCTGCGGCGCAGCCTGACGGCGCCGGCATCGGTGACGCTGCTGGGCCTGGGCTGGCTGGTCCTGCCGGGGCGCGCGTGGGTCTGGACGCTGGCGACCGTGGCGCCGTTGAGTGTGCCGTTGCTGTTTGAACTGGCCGACGCGCGCTTCTGGCTGCTCGGCTGGCGCTCGGCCCAGCGACGGCAGGCCAAACTGGCGGCCCTGCGCGATGAGGGGCTGCGGCTGCTGATCAACATCGCGCTGTTGCCCGACCAGGCGGCGCTCAATGTTGATGCGATCACCCGCACGCTGACGCGTATGCTGATCACCCGGCGCCGGCTGCTGGAGTGGGAGACGGCGGCCCAGGCGCAGTTGCGCCTGCGGCGCTCGTGGGATCGGGCGCTGCGGCGCACGGCCCCGGCCCTGGCGGTGCTGGGGCTGCTGGGCCTGGCCCGGCCCCGGCAGGCGCTGGAGGCCCTGCCCGCCGCCGCGCCGGTGCTAGCGGCGTGGATCGGCTCGCCGGCCCTGGTGGGTTGGCTCGACCAGCCCTACCTGGCAACCCGCGCCGAACCGCTCAACGCTGAGGATAAGGCCCTGCTGCGCCGCCTGGCCCGCGCCACCTGGGCCTACTTCGAGCGTTTCGTGGACGAAGAAGGCCATTACCTGGCGCCCGACAACTTCCAGGAGACCCCCACGCCGCTGGTGGCGCCACGCACCTCGCCGACCAACATCGGCCTGCAACTCCTGGCCGACCTGGCGGCCTACGACTTCGGGTACGTCTCGCTGAGCGAACTGACCACGCGCAGCGAGCGCGTCTTCGCCACGCTGGAGCGCCTCGAACGCTACCGGGGGCACCTGCTCAACTGGTACGACACCCGCACCCTGCGCCCGCTCCCGCCGCTGTACGTCTCCACGGTGGACAGCGGCAACCTGGCCGGTCACCTGATCGCCCTGGCCCAGGGCTACCTGGGGCTGGAACAGGCGCCGATCATCGGCCCGGCGGCGCTCTCCGGCCTGCAGGACGCGCTGATGCTCGCCCGCGATCATCTGGGGGAGGATGACCCGCTGCACGAGCGGCTAATGGAGGTGGAGCGCCTGCTCGACGCGCCTCCCGAAAGCCTGCGGGGCTACCGCGAGCGTCTGCGCCAGGCGCTCGAGCGCACCGAGGAGGTGCGCCCGGGCGGCGCCGCCGCCGACTGGCTGCGGGCCGCGCGGCGCCAGGCCCGCGCCCACCTGGAGGACCTGGAAACCCTGGCCGGCGCGGAGGTCGAGACGGACGCGCCCGTGCCAACCCTGGCGGACCTGGCGGCGCGCAACGGGGCCGCGGCGCGCCTGCTGGAGCGCCAGGCGGCGATCATCGCCCAGGCCCGCGAACTGGCCCTGGGCATGGACTTCCGCTTCCTCTACGACGAGACCCGGCGCATCTTCGTGATCGGCTATAACGTGAGCGAGGGGCGCCGCGACAACTCCTTCTACGACCTGCTGGCCTCGGAGTCGCGGCTGGCGAGCTTCGTGGCGATCGCCAAAGGCGACGTGCCCAAGGAACACTGGTTCCACATCGGGCGCACCTTCACGCCCGCCGCCGGGCCGGCCACCCTCATGGCCTGGAGCGGCACCATGTTCGAGTACCTGATGCCGCAACTGGTGATGGCCACCTTCCCCGAAACGCTGCTCGACGCCACGGTGCGCGGCGCGGTCGCGGCGCAGATCGCCTATGGGGCGCGCAGGGGCGTGCCCTGGGGCATCTCGGAGTCGGCCTTCAATAGCCGCGATCTGGCCATGAACTACCAGTACCGCGCCTTCGGCGTGCCGGGCCTGGGGCTGAAGAGCGGCCTGGCTAACGACCTGGTGGTGGCCCCCTATGCCACCGTGCTGGCATTGAGCGTGCAGCCGCACGCGGCAGTGGAGAACCTGCGGCGCCTGATTGACCTGGGGATGTGGGGCGCCTACGGTCTCTACGAAGCGGTGGACTTCACCCCCGAGCGGCTTCCGCCGGGCACGCAACGCGCCATCGTGCGCTCCTTCATGATCCATCACCAGGGGATGAGCCTGGTGGCGCTCGATAACGCGCTCCACGACGCGATCATGCAGCGCCGCTTCCACCAGGAGCCGATGATCCGCGCCACCGAGCCTCTGTTGCACGAGAAGATCCCGCAGAGCGCGCCGATCCAGTTGCCCGAAGACGTGGCCGAGGCCCCGGCGGTGGCGCTGCCCGTGGTTCCCACTTCACGCCAGTTCGCCAGCCCGGGCACGGCGACGCCGTACACTCACCTGCTGGGCGGCCCGATCTACAGCGTGATGCTTACCAACGCCGGCGGCGGGGCCAGTTTCTACAAGGGCCTGGCGGTTACCCGCTGGCGCCCCGATGGCGCCCGCGACTGCTGGGGCAGCTTCATCTACCTCCGCGACGCCCGCAGCGGGCTGGCGTGGTCGGCGGGCTACCAGCCCCTGCGCCGCGAGGGGCAACAGTACCGCGTGCGCTTCAGCCTGGAGAAGGCCGAGTTCCTGCAGCAGATCGGCGGCATCGAAACGCGCATGGAGGTGACGGTCTCACCGGAGGACCCGGCGGAGGTGCGGCGCATCACCCTGACCAACCTGGGCGCCGCGCCCCGGGAACTGGAGGTCACCAGCTACGCCGAGCTGGTGCTGGCCCCGCCCATGGCCGAACTGGCCCACCCGGCCTTCGCCAATCTGTTCGTCGAGACCGAGTTCGTGGCCGAGCGGGGCGCCCTGCTGGCCTCGCGGCGTCCGCGCGCGGCAGACGGCGAGCGGCCCTACGCGGTGCACGTGGTGGCGGCCCGGTCGGGGGTGGTGGGCGAGGTGGAGTATGAGACCGACCGGGCGGCCTTCCTGGGGCGGGGCCATAGTCCGGCCCATCCGGTGGGCCTGGATCGCCCCCTGAGCGGCCGCGTCGGCGCGGTGCTCGACCCCATCTTCAGCCTGCGGCGGCGCGTGCGCATCGCCCCGGGGGCCTCGGTGCAACTCTTCTTCACCACCGCCGTGGGCGCCACCCGTGACGAGGCCCTGCGCCTGGCCGATAAGTACCGCGACCCCCTGGTGGGGGCGCGGGCCTTCGACCTGGCCTGGACCCAGGCCCAGGTCGAGTTGCAAAGCCTGAACCTGGACGGCGACGCGGCCCACCGCTACCAGCGCCTGGCGGCCTTCGCCATCTTCCCCGACCCGCTCCGGCGCGCTGCGCCCGAGGTGATCGAGCGCAACCGCAAGGGCCAGCCCGGCCTGTGGGCCTATGGCATCTCCGGCGATGACCCGATCGTGCTGGCGCGCATTTCCGCGCCGGGCGAGTTGGGGCTGGTGCAGGAATTGTTGCAGGCCCACGAGTACTGGCGGCTGAAGGGGCTGCGGGTCGAACTGGTCATCCTCAATGAAGACACTGGCGGCTACTTGCAGGAGTTGCACGAGCAGTTGCTGGCGCTGATCCGCAGCGGGCGGGCCGGGGGCTGGCTCAACCAGCGCGGTGGCGTCTTCGCGCTGCGGGCCGACCTGATGCCCGAGGAGGACCGCGTGCTGCTGGAGAGCGCCGCGCGCGTGGTGCTGACGGGCCGGCGCGGCAGCCTGGCCCAGCACCTGCGGCGTCGCGAGCCGGACACGGCGCCCCTGCCCCAGATCCTCGCCGTCCCCCCCGCGGGACCGGCCCTGCCCCCCGGCGAGCCGCTGGCCCTGCGCGGACCCTACGGCGGCTTCGCTCGCGACGGGGCCGAATACGTGATCGAACTGGCACCCGGCCAGCACACGCCCGCGCCCTGGATCAATGTGATCGCCAACCCGCGCTTCGGCTGCATCGTCTCGGAACGTGGCGCGGGCTACACCTGGGCGGAGAACAGCCGCGAGAACCGCCTGACGCCCTGGTCGAACGACCCGGTCAGCGACCCGGCGGGCGAGGCGCTCTACCTGCGCGACGAGGGCGACGGCGCGGTCTGGTCGCCTACCCCGTGGCCCCTGGGCGCGGGCCACTGGCGCGTGCGCCACGGCTTTGGCTATAGCATCTTCGAGCATCGCCGCCACGGGATTGCCAGTAGACTCACCGTCGGCGTGGCCCCCGAGGATCCGGTGAAGTTCTACCGGCTGGAGCTGACGAATGAGAGCGATGGCGAGCGCGAGCTGAGTCTGACATTTTATGTCGAGTGGGTGCTCGGCGTGTTCCGCGAGCAGATGGCGCCCTTTATCGTGACCGTGGCCGACGAGGAGCGGGGGGCGCTGCTGGCACGCAACCCCTACAACCACGAGTTCGGTCAGCGCGTCGCCTTCATCGCCGCCAGTGAGCCAGCCTCCTTCAGCGGCGACCGCAGGGCCTTCATCGGACGCAACAGCGACCCGGCAAGCCCGGCGGCACTGCTGCGCGGCGGCCCCCTGGCGGGCCGCGCCGGCGCCGGCCTGGACCCATGCGGAGCGCTGCGCTGCGCGCTGCGGCTGGCCCCCGGCGAACGGCGCACGCTGGCGCTGCTGCTGGGGCAGGGGGCCGATGAGGGCGAAGCGTGGGCGCTGATCGAGCGTTACCGCGACCCCGCGGCGGTGGACGCCGCCCTGGAACAGAGCGCCGCCATCTGGAACGCCCGGTTGGGCCAGGTCCGCGTGCGCACCCCGAGCGCGGAACTGGACGCGCTGCTGAACGGCTGGCTGCTCTACCAGACGCTGAGTTGCCGGATCTGGGCGCGCTCGGCCTTCTACCAGTCGGGCGGGGCCTATGGCTTCCGCGACCAACTGCAAGATGCGCTGGCGCTGCTGCACACCGAGCCGGCCCTGGTCCGCGAGCACCTCTTGCGGGCAGCCGCGCGGCAATTCGTGGAGGGCGATGTGCAGCACTGGTGGCACCCGCCCACCGGGCGCGGCATCCGCACGCGCTTCTCCGACGACTACCTCTGGCTGCCCTTCGCTACCGCCCACTACGTCCGGTTCACCGGCGACACCACCGTGCTCGACGAAGAGACGCCCTTCCTCGAGGGCCGGCCCCTGGCCGACGACGAGGCGGAGTACTACGATCACCCCGGCGTCTCTGAGGAGCGGGGTACGCTCTACGAGCACTGCGCGCGGGCGGTGGAACTGGCCTTGCGGCGGAAGGGTGCGCATGGCCTGCCGTTGATGGGCGCCGGCGACTGGAACGACGGGATGAACCTGGTCGGCGCGGGCGGTCGGGGTGAGAGCGTCTGGGTTGGCTGGTTCCTGGCGGTGGTGCTGCGGGCTATGGCCGGACTGGCCACGGCGCGGGGCGACGCCGAGCGCGCCGCCCGCTACACCGCGGCGGCGGAAGAGCAACTGGCGGCGCTCGAAGCCAGCGCCTGGGATGGCGACTGGTACCTGCGGGCCTTCTACGACGACGGCACGCCCCTGGGGTCGGCGCGCAACCAGGAATGCCGGATCGACCTTCTGCCGCAGGCCTGGGCGGTGATTGCCGGCGGCGACCCCGCACGGGCGCGCCAGGCAATCGAGTCGGCCCTGGTCCATCTGGTGGACCGCGAGGCGGAGCTTATCCGGCTGCTGACGCCGCCGTTCGATCGCGGCGAGCAGAACCCTGGCTACATCAAGGGCTATGTGCCGGGTGTGCGCGAGAATGGCGGGCAGTACACCCACGCGGCGATCTGGCTGATCTGGGCCTGCGGGCTGCTCGGGGCGCGGGCGGATGCCTGCGCCCTGCTCGAGATGATCAATCCGGTGCGCCACGCCAACACCCAGCCCGAGACTTACAAGGTCGAACCGTATGTCGTCGCCGCGGATGTGTACGCCGCCGAGCAGCATCGCGGGCGTGGCGGGTGGACCTGGTACACCGGCTCGGCGGGCTGGTTCTACCGGCTGGGGCTGGAGGTGATCCTGGGCCTGCGGCGCGAAGGGGCCAGTCTGTGGGTGCAGCCGTGTGTGCCGCCCGAGTGGCCGGGCTTCGAGGTCGCTTACCGCTACGGCGGGAGCGTGTACCACATCCGGGTGGAACGCCTGCCAGAAGAAGCCGGCGCGGACCTCGAAACCCTGCTCGACGGCGAACGGTTGCCCGACGGGCGCATCCCCCTGCGCGACGACGGTCGGAGTCACGCGGTCGTGGTGCGCGCCGCCAGGCAGGGGCGTGGGGAAACCAGATTGCCCCACCCTTCTCCAACCGGGCAAGGATAGAGGGGGTGGGGAAACCCGGTCTCCCCATACCCCTGTGTGCGGCGCCGGCCCAGACCCTCCCGCGGGCGGGGGCGGGGGGAAACCCGGTTTCCCCAGACCCCTGCTTGAGGGCCAGGCCCTCCCGCGGGTGGGGGCGGGGGGAAACCCGGTTTCCCCAGACCCCTGCTCAAGCGGCAATCCGTTGCCACGAAGGTGACGGCCCCCCTCCCCAGCCCTCCCCCCGCTGGGGGGAGGGAGTCCAGCGCCTCCCCCCAGCGGGGGGAGGTTGGGAGGGGGGCTGGGGCGCCGCATGCGCTGAGGGGGAAGGTATTGGCTCTCGTAGCCTATGTTCATATCAGCCGTCCATGCGGCTCCGCCGCACAACACGGCAATGAACATAAGGTTGTTTTTGGGAGGGCTTCGCCCTCCCAAACCCTCCCGCGGGCGGGGGAATGGGGAAACCCGGTTTCCCCATTCCCCTGCCCCAGCAGCTTATTTTCACGTTAGCATCACTGCCCCAGATACAGGCAGGGCACATACACAACCGGCTGGCGCTCGAAGCGCAGGGCCACATCACTCACCAGCGGCGCGGGCAACGACAGCGCCAGACTGGTGGCGGTCGTTGTCACCGTCTCGGTCATTGTTACCGTACCCGTGTAGGTATCCCACCAGGTGACGCGGTAGGTCCCGGGGGCGAGATCGGGAATGCTGAGCGTGCCGCTGATGGGCGCGACAGGCACGGCGTCCAGAACATTGCGCCAGGTGTGATGGCGATTGCTGATCCAGAGGTGGCCGCGATAGGCCAGGCGATCAACCTGCCCCCACGCCCGCAGGTCGGGGTGCGAGGTAACCGCCCGCGCCTCGGCATAGCGCCCGTTGTTCAACGGAATGCCGTCCATGAAGTCGCGGTAGGCTTTGAAGTGCCCGTAGAGGTTGTACCGGCGGATGTGCTCGGCATCCCAGTACAACTCGTAGAGCCCACCGGCGTTGATCTGCCCCCAGATGAAATTGTGGAGCCAGATCCCGCGAGTATCGCCGCGCTGGTCGTGGTTCGCGTCCCCGCGATAGTCATCTGCGTCGCCCAGCGCCACCTCGCCACGGGTGACCGGTTTGCGCGGGCCGGATCGGGTTCGCCCACCGATCTGCCAGCTATAGGCGGCAGTGAGCAGGGCGGTGTCGTGGTTCAAAGGGGTGCGGTCAAACGATCCGTTCAGGTAAACCGGCTGACCGTCGGGCGCAAGCAGTTCCACCTCGTCAATCCATGCCGCGCCGCCAGTTCCGAACCCGTTCTGGAAATAGATGGCGAGGGTGTGGATGTTGTCATCAGTGATGATAAGGCGCGCACTGCGGGGCGCGGGGATGCCGTCAGCCAGGTAGCGGCTATCGAACGCGCGCCAGGGGTAGGTGCCGGCAGGCGCGCTGCACAAGAACTGCTGGCCGTTCGCGGCAGCCGGCACCACATTGGAGCGGCCATCTGGCCGGTCCGGATCGAGAATCCACAGCAGGCGCGGGCCGGCGAGATCGTTCGGCTGGCCGTAGCCGCAGGCGCCGCTGAAGTTCTCCGCGCGCATGCGATAGCGGATCACCCATTCGCCTGCTCCGCGAATGACCAGGGCGCGGGGCGTGCCCCCGGCGTTGTTGAACTGTTGCGTGCCGGGGATGCGCACAGAGGAACCCGCGCCGCCGAACACGTAGGCCGGGCGGCTCTCGAAAGCCAGGGGGGCATCGATCTGCTGCGCCCAGCCCGCGGCGAGCGCTCCACAACAGGCGTAGGCGTGGACATCGGCGTAATCCACCCCGCTATAGGCCGGATTGTCCCAGAACTCAGCAATGGGAAAGCTGTGCCAGGTCGAGGTGGTTACCAGATGGCGCGCGGGATTGTGGGCGCGCATAAAGCGCCCGAAGGCGTCCGCCTGCGCGTAGTGATTGCCATTATACGGATCACCTTCGTTGAGCAACTCCCAGGAATGCACCGCGCGCGAGTAGCCCCAGCGGGCGATCAGGTAGCGCCAGAAATACTCATGATAGCGCCGCACCGCCGTGTTCGGCGCGGCGTAGAAGCGATCGTTGTCCAGGTCGTAGTACGCGCCGACCAGACTGCCGTCGGGCGCGATATGATTGGCAATCCAGTCGTTCTTCTCCAGGACGACCGGGCGGATGGTCACCCCGGCTCGGGCGGCCTGCTCCAGCACATGGTCCCATTGCCAGGAGGGCGCCGGGTCGAAGTAGCGGTGGTAGGCGAAGCGGTTCTTCCACAGCACTTCGCTGCCGACGGCCGCGCGGCCGTTCCACTCCCGCACCGAGACCTCGTCCACGAAGACATCGCCGCCGGTGGTATTCTCCAGGATGAGGTAGAAGTTGTCGAGGAAGAAGTCGTTCGCGCCGGTGGTAAACGTGCCCGTCACCTCGGTCCAGCCCGTGGCGCCGGTGACGAACTCGACCAGGCGCGTCGTGTTTTCGGCGGTCGAGGCGGGATCGGCGCACGTCTCACCCAGCCATCCCCCGCGCCGGATAGTGAATCCGTAAGGGTAACGCGAGTTCCGCGGGCCGGTCACGCCAACCGCGCGCACCCGCGCGCGGACGAGGTAGGTGGTATTTGGCCTGACGGCAATGTTGTTCGAGAAGCCCTGAAACATGCAGGGGTTGCGCCGGTTGGCCACCGCGGGATCGGCGTAATCCCACAGCCGTAGCGAGAACTGATGATCGGCATAAGCATCGGCATAGCTCAGGCTCGTCGGGTTGAAGTAGCCGCCCTCGCCGGGCAGATGGTGCGAGTGCCAGGGGTTCCAGGGCGCCATGTAGATGCCGCTGCCGCTCATCCACAGGCGCAGGAAGTTGACCCGGTAGCGTTCAAAGCGCCGCATGTCGGCATCAACGTGATAGGTGAGGCGATCGCCGTCGAAGCCCGCGCCGTGCCCCGCAGCGATGAACGGCGAGCCGTCGGAATACTCGAAATAGCCCGGATCGCGCTCGCTGATGCGGATAAAGCCGTGGTTGTGGGGCGAAACTGGCGGGGTGACCGTGAACGCGCCGATGTCGCTGAAGGCAACGCCGGAGGCATCCTGGGCGCGCAGGCGATAGTGCCAGACCCCGATCCGTTGCGGCGCAAAGCGCACCTTCCAGACCGGCGCGCCGAGCGGATACAACCACTCCGAGCCGCGGGCGCAGTCGTTAGCCTCAGTGTCGCCGATGCACCGGCGCTGGTAATCCTGGTACAGAAAGCCCGGCTGGGTGATCACCGTCTTCCAGTTGTCGGGGGTGAACAGAGCGTCCACGCTGATGCCGACCGCGGCCGGCACGCCAGCAGGCGGCGCGGGATCAAAGGGATAGGCGAGATTACTAGCGACAGCGCTGTTGACATCAAAGGTCAATTCAAACTTGCCGTACTGCTCAACCTGCGCCGCGCCCGGCCGAACGTTGGCGATGACCAGCCCGGCCTGCGCCTGGCCGGTCCCAGTCGCAAGCAGCCAGGGCGCCGCCAGCGCCGCGACGCTCATGACGACAATAGTAAAGACTATGGTCAACCGATGCTTGCTCATACGAGTTTTGTGCAGGCGTGGGGAAACCCGGTTTCCCCGTCCCCCTGCGTGAGAGCCAGGCCCTCCCGCGGGCGGGGACGTGGGGAAACCCGGTTTCCCCACCCCCCTGCGCACGGGCGCAGCCCTCCCACACCCTCCCGCGGGCGGGGGTATGGGGGAACCTGGTTCCCCCATGTTCACGTTAGGAGGAGGAACCAGAGGGAGTATACCCTGCCGCTCACCACTTGAACGAGAAGAAATGACCACCGTGCCGCGCTGGTGTGATCCTCACCCTCCCGGACCCGCCCTGACAATGACTTTGCACACACCGCAAGATGCGGTACCATGTCAGCCAACGGACCTGTCAGGGACAGGACTTACACGGTGGAGGGGCGGGGGGGGGGGGAGCCCCCCCCCCCACC
>Ga0308419_1000883_pt1 | contig 20523 bp, 19 predicted proteins | sample HotsprSampleMS50_FD_203674 | JGI IMG/M metagenome (GOLD analysis project Ga0308419, IMG submission 203674) | Hot spring phototrophic mat microbial communities from Mushroom Spring, Yellowstone National Park, Wyoming, United States - 20090730_MS50 ... | reverse complement strand
CCCGCACCTCCCGCGCCAGGGTCACGGCGACCTCGTTCAGCTCCTGCCGGATGCCCTCCGCCGGACGGCTGAACCATTTGTCCAGGTTCCGGTTCAGGACATACACGCTCCACAGCACCAGGAAAAATACCGGCAGAAAGCTCAGCGTCAGCGCCCCCACCACCAGCTTGGTCCGGATCCGCGACCCCTCCCGGTTGGAGCGCCGCTCGATGTACAGCTTCACGCCGGTGCGGAACAGCATGAAGCCGATCGTGAGGGTCAGCAGAAAGACCAGGCTGGAGATGGCCCAGTACAGGGAGGTCTGAACGGGGTTGTCCGGCCCGTAATCCCCGAAGGAGAACGACCCCTGCCACACCACCAGCGTCACCAAAACCGCCAGCGCCGCGATGTAGCCTCCGTACAGGAGCCGCTTCTTCATAGGCCGGGCTTTCTTCCACGATTATAGGGCAGCGCGCTGCGAGAGCCTGCCTGGGCCGCCGAGTGGCCCCTCCGAAAAGAAATTGGGCGGGGCCCCCGCTTGGGGAACCCCGCCCAAAAACTTGCCGCTTCAAAACGACTAGAATTCGAACCGCAGCGCCATCTGGACATTGCGGTTGTCTTCGCGGTAGGCCGGGACGTATTCGTAGGTCGAATCGTTCCAGGTAGTGTCCGCGTAAAGGTTGGCGTGGTTGAGCGTATTGTACGTCTCAAACCGGAACTGGATACGGTAGCGGTCTCCGATCTTGAAGTTCTTGTTCAGACCCAGGTCCAAATTCCACGCGCCGGGCGCGCGGAACACGTTCCGGCCGACCATGTTCGAGGGGTACGGTCCGAAATCACTCCAGCCAACCTTCGGGTTGTACCAGTCGTGATTGGGCGCGAACTCCATGTAATCGTAGTATTTGATCAGGTTCGGCGTCGAAAGAGCCGGGCCCTTGCTGTCGCCCAGAACCCGGGTGATCGGCTTGTCGAACATCGCCATCGGGCAGAATCCGCTCGGATAGCCGATGGCGTTGGTGCAGTCGTACAGCGAGTAGGGGTAGCCGGTCCGGAGAACCAGAATCGGGTTGAAGCTCCACCCATCCAGCAACTGACGGACGAAGCCACGGGTTGAACCCGCCAGCGGCAGGTCCCAAGTCCCGCTCATCACCACCCGGTGCCGCACGTCGAAGTAGGCATTGCCGCGTTCGGTGTCCGGGTGATGGCGGTCCATAATCCCAAGGTTCGCCTGGTTGCCCGAAGAGCTGAAAGTGTCGCTCAAGTTGTCAATCGCGTGCGACCAAGTGTAGTTGATCTCGGCGCCCGTGATCCCCAGCGAACGAATCCGCTTGGCCGTCAACCGGAAATTCATGCCGTTGTAATCGGAGGAACCAAGCTGTCCGCGCAAGTTGATGTTGGTGTACCGGTACTGGATGATCCGGCTGGTGCAGTTGAAGGCCGTGGGATTGCAGGGATCGCCAAGGTAGTAGTTGCCGCTGCCCACCGTGTTGGGGTTTTCCAGCGAATACAACTTCCGCCCGGCTGAGCCGGAGTACTCCACCGCTCCCACCAAGTTGCTCGTCAATGCCCTCTCCAGGCTCAGGCTCCAGGTGTGAGCGTAAGCCGTGCGGATATTCTGATCCACCGCGCGCAGGCTCACCCGCGGCAGGGCCTTGGATCCCGTGCTGCCGCTCAGCGGTCCGGTGACCGCCGTCGTGATCGCGATCTCCGGAACGTCCAGCCCAGACTGGATGGAGATGACCGCGTAGTTGGGCGGGTTCTGGATCACGTTGAAGGTCACGTTTCCAAAATTCCGCTCATAGAACAGACCCCAACCGCCCCGCAGGCTGGTCTTGCCGTTGCCGAACATATCCCAGGCGAAGCCGACGCGCGGGCCGTAGTTGTTGTAGTCCTTCCCCCACAGGCCGCCCACGGGGCTGTCCGGCGCCAGCATGACCTGTCCATTGCGGAGCCGCTGCTCAAAGGTTGAACCGGAACCAAGGTAGAAGTTGGAGTCCAGCTTGGGGTTCTTGTTATGCTGCACGCCGAAGTACTCCCAACGCAAGCCGGCGTTGAGCGTCAAGTTCCGGTGCACCTTCCAAGAATCCTGAATGTAGTAGGCGAACTCGTGATAGCGGTTAGACCGGCTGAAGCTGGGCTGCCCCACCGGCAAGGTCACCGTGCAACTGGCGTCCACCGTAGCGCCGCACGGGTATTTGCCTTGCGGATCGATAGCGCCCTGATAAATGAGCGCCTTGCCTGCCAGCAGATTGTCGATTGCCTGGCCGAACCGCCCCGAAGAAGCGAGCTGAAGCACGGAGTTCTGGTAGGCGCCGAACGTCCGGTTGTCGCGGATGTACGTGTAAGCGCCGCCAAACCGCAACTGGTGGCGTCCGCGGATGTAGCTCATGTCCTGATACAACTGGACGAAGTTCTGCGGCCCCCCGAACGGGATTGCGCTGCCCGGGTTGAAAGGCAGGTAGCCCGGGAAACCAACGCGGCTCCCCAGAATCGACGCCGGCGTCGTTCCATAGGCGTACAACGTGGGCGTCGGCGGGAAATCACCCAGCGGCTGCGCCTGGTTCAAACGGTTGAAAACAACCTTGGATTGAGACGCAAACTGCGGCGAAAAGCTGTGAATGACCGAGAACAGCCAGTTCTGGTTCTTGGTCGTAAAGCCCGTGTCAAAGCCCTGGTACGGGCTGTCGGCGTTGGAGCCGGGCAGTCCATTTTGATCTTGCAAGGCAAGCCGCCCATAAATCTGCGTCTTGCTGCTCATGTTGTAGTCCAGGCGCGTCACCCACTGGTATTCGTTGCGGGGATCGCCTCCGCCGGAATCCGCCGGATAGCTATAGGAAATCCGGCGCATTAGCGGGGTCGAATCCGGAAGCAGCGCACATCCGCCGCCGGCGGCGCCGCCCGTGCACGGGTCAAAACCTGCCGCTTTGAGCTGCCCTTTGGTGAAGGTGCCGAGATCCGCAAACGACGACCTCACCTTGCCGTACGTGTTGAAGAAGTTCTTGGTGTTCGCCGCCGAGGCGTTGATCAGCCCGTCGGCCGGGATCCACACGGTGCGGCGCGCCGCGCTGCGGATCCGGAACCACTCCACGTTCGTGAAGAAAAACAACTTGTCCTTGTCCTTATTGAACTCCTCGGGGATGAAAATCGGCCCACCGAGCGAAAAACCGAACTGGTTCCTCGTGAAAACCGATTTCCGCAACCCGTTGGCCTTGTTGTCAAACGAGTTGGCCGCCAGCCGGGACACCCGGTTGTATTCATACAGCGACCCATGGAACTCACTCGTGCCGCTCCGGGTGGCCACGTTCACCACGCCCCCCGTCGCACGGCCGTATTCCGCCGTGAAGTTGCTCTTCAAAAGGCTGAATTCCTGGACCGAATCGAGCGGCACATACTGTCCGGGGGTGGCGGTGAACTCATCGTTATTGGCCGAGCCGTCCAGCAGGATATTGGTTGAGGAGGAGCGCTGTCCATTGATCGCATATCCCACGCCTCGTCCGCTCGGGTCTCCGCCGGAGATGTTGCCGGAAGTGACCACCAGTTCGTACGGGTTCCGAGTCAAGGTGGGTAGGTCCGCCAAGCTTTGTCGGCTGAGGACCGTCGAGAGGGTCTGAGTCTCCACGTTCACCTGCCCGGCCGTCTCCGTCACCTGGATGACCGTCTCCGGGCGTCCCACCTCCAGGCGCACATCCACGCCCACGCGGGCGCCGACCGTAACCACTACGTTCTGCGAAGACTTGGCGAATCCGGCGGCCTCCGCCGTGAGCTCATAGTCGCCGGGCAAGACGTTCGGAAATAAGTAAATTCCTGCGTCATTGCTCACCGTTGAGCGCACCAGGTTCGTGCTCAAAGATTTCAGGCTCAGCTTCGCATTGGGCACTACCGCTCCGCTGGGGTCCAAAACCTTGCCTGTAACCTGGCCTGTTTCCGTCTGCGCCGCCGCTATGCCGGCGAACGCCAACAGCAGCAAAACCAGCAACAGCACATTAATTTTCTTCATAAGGATCCTTCCTTCCTTAAAGGGCTTTTATACTCGCGGCAACGGGGCCGCCTCTGAGCCTTGCCACCGGCATCTCCCACGGCTGAGTCCTGGGAATGTCGCATGAGCCTAGGCCAGCGAACACCATCTGGAAGTGTAAGGGATGCCCCTCACTTCTCGAGCGCTTTGGAGCGCCAGTCCATGAGCCAAACTGCACTTGAGGGACCAATGCAATTGGTTGAAATTCAACCGTTTTTCCGCCCAGATGAGAACCAGACTCGCATCCCTGGAGCGGAATCTTCGGATTGTCATACAACCCGATTCCAAAAAACGGAATCTCAATGCTTTGGCCGAGCGCCATTGGCCAATTCCTGCGTGCCCTATCCACCTTGTTCCAGTGGTGGCAACACGCCGTATTGTAGTGGGATTGTCGAACGAATGCAAGAGGATTTTTACGCTGCCCTCATGTTTTTCGCGGACCGTACCGGTGAGAACCGCCCTGCGCCCGGCCCAGCGGCCCTCGCCTACGCGCCGTTCTGGGGCAGCAAGCCCGCGCGGCCTTGGGTCCGGAACTCGTACTTGTCGATCTCCACCGCCACGTCATTTCCGCGGCAGCGCACCACCTTCCCTCGGGCCACCAGCTTCATCGGGCATTTCCCATCGAGCTGCGCCGGCCAGCTCACCGCCAGCTCCACGCGCCTGCCGGGCGGCAATGGGCCCTCAGCCTCGAATAAGATGCCGTTGCTGCTGATGTCCAGCGTCTTGCCCGCACCCCAGTGCGCCGCACCCCGGCCCCCCATCAGCCGGTAACGCAGTTCCTGAACAATCGGGAACCGGCTGTTCCTGCGCCGGTCCGCTGCGCCCATGCCTGTGAATATCTCTCGGAACGTCGCCTGTGTCATCTTCGATCTCGAACGTGTGGTTGTTTCTTCTTATTGATGCTCTAACATCGGACCCAGATCTAACAATGGGAAAGTCGTTCCAAATCCTCACCGTAAGAGTACTAGTACCTTAGTCCTTTTGCTGCTTCTGCCTCCGTAACTCGCGAATCTCCTCCAGCCGCTCACGGATCCGCTTCTCCCAACCGCGATCGGTCGGATGATAGAACTGCTTTCCCTGGAGTGAATCCGGCAGGCACGGCATTCCAGGCACGGCATCCTCGAACTGGTGGGCGTGCTCGTAGCCCTTGCCGTAGCCCCATTCCTTCATATGCCTTGTCACCGGGTTGCGCAGGTGCATGGGCACGGGTTCCGCCAAGCCTTCGGCGGCTTGGGCCCGCGCGGCGTTCAACGCCTGATAGGCGGCATCCGACTTTTGCGCCAGCGCCAAGTAAAGCGCGGCCTGCGCCAGGGCTTGGTCGCCTTCCGGAATGCCCAGAAAATGAACCGCTTGCATCGCCGCTACGGCCTGTTCGAGCGCCCGGGGATCGGCCAGGCCGATATCCTCGATGGCCATCCGGATCAACCTCCGGGCGATGTAAAGGCGGTCTTCGCCCGCTTCAAGCATCCGCGCCAGCCAGTACAGAGCGGCGTCCGGATCGCTCGACCGGACCGATTTGTGCAAGGCCGAGATGAGGTTGTAGTGTTCCTCGCCGCCCTTGTCATAGAGCAGTGTTCTGCGCTGGATGGCGTCTTCCACCGCCTGCCGGGACAACTCGCGTCCCGGCGACGCTGCGGCCGCCGACTCCAGGACGTTGTAGGCCATCCGGGCATCGCCGTTGGAGTAGATGGCGATCTGCTCCAGCAGCTCCTCGGAAGCCTCCAGTTGGCGCGATCCCAAGCCCCGCTCGGCGTCGCTCAGCGCCCGCTTGAGCAGCGTCACGATTTCCGCCACCGTTAGCGCCCGCAGCGCGTAGACCTGGGCGCGGCTGAGCAAGGCCGAAATCACCTCGAAGGATGGATTTTCGGTGGTGGCTCCAATCAAGATGACATCGCCCCGCTCGACGTAGGGCAGGAAGGCATCCTGTTGAGCCTTGTTGAAGCGGTGGATCTCGTCGATGAAGAGCACCGTGCGGCGGCCGGCGCGCCGGTTGCGCTCGGCCTGCGCCATGACTTCCTTGATCTCTTTGATCCCGCTGAGCACGGCGCTAAAGGGCACGAAATCGCACCGGGACATTCCCGCGACCAGACGGGCCAGAGTGGTCTTGCCGGTCCCGGGTGGGCCCCAGAGAATCATCGAGCCCAGCTCATCCCGTTCCAGCCGCACCCGCAGCGGCTTGCCCGGCCCCAGGATATGCTCCTGCCCGACGAACTCCTCGAGCGTGCGGGGCCGCATCCGGTCGGCGAGCGGCGCCGCCGGAACCGGCTTGTCGGGCGCGGGACCGGTGTCGAACAGGCTCATGCCACGCCTCCCCGCTGCCGCCGCGCCTCGTAGAGCAGGATCGCCGCCGCCACGGCCGCATTCAGCGATTCCACTCCCGTCACCGGGATCCGGACCGAGGGCGCGCCGCGGAACTCGCTGCTGACGCCGCGCCCCTCGCTCCCCACGACCAGCACGCACGGGCGCACGAGGTCGGCCGCATCCGCGGGCAGAGAACCTTCGGCGGAAGCGGCATAAACCATGGCGCCGTGAGCAGCGGCCTCGGTCAGCAGCCCCTGCGCCGTAAGTCCGGTCCGCAGCGGAACCCGGAAGACCGAGCCGGCCGAGGCCCGGACGGCTTTGGGATTAAACGGGCTGACCGAGCCTTTCAACAGCGCCACTCCGCTGGCTCCGAACGCCTCCGCCGTCCGCAACATCGTGCCCGCGTTGCCCGGATCTTGAATCCCGTCCAGAGCCAGAACCAGCGGCTGCCGCCCCCAGAGATCCTCCGGGGGCCACGCCGGGATGGCCGCCAGGGCGATCACGCCCTGGTTGGTTTCGGTTGCCGCCAATCCCTCCATGACGGCGGGCGGGACCACTACCAGCCGGAACCCGCTCTGGCGGCTGGCCGTCTGGCGCACCCGCGGCAAAGCCGCCTCGGTGCAAACGACGGCCTCCAACGGCCGGCGGCTGCGGAAGACTTCCTCAAGAAGATGAAAGCCCTCCGCTACGAGGAATCCCTCCTCGGTCATCCCCGTGGTCCGCGCAGCCCGTCGTATCCTTTTGAGTAGGAGGTTCTGGGCGCTGCTGATCCGTTCCGCCCTGATCATGTGCCTGGCCCGCTTCTGGCAAGCGGCCGATAAGCCGCGGGCGTCTAGAATGATACCGCACCCATGCGCAAGCTGATCGTCCTTCTGTTGCTGCTGGCCGGGGCTGGGGCCACGTATTTATTTTCCTTGGCGCGCAGCATCCACCGCCAGTCGGTCAGCGACGAAGCGGCGCCCGCCGATTTGATCCTGGTTTTGGGAGCGGCCGAGTACCGGGGTCGTCCCTCCCCGGTCTACCGCGCCCGCCTGGACCACGCCTTTGAGCTGTACGAGCGCCGACTGGCGCCCAGAATTCTGACCACGGGCGGAGCGGGCGGCGATCCGTTCTTCACGGAGGGAGGCGTCGGCCGGGCTTATCTGATCTCCAGGGGCGTGCCGGCCGAAGACATCGTCGTGGAGCCGGAAGGCGCCACCACGGCCCAGAGCGTTACGGCAGCGGCGGAGATCATGCGCCGCATGGGATTGCGCTCTTGCATCGTGGTCAGCGACGGCTACCACATCTACCGCGCCAAGTACATGCTCGCCGCTCAGGGCTTCCAAGTGTACGGCTCTCCGCGGCCGGCCGTGCCGCAAGGCGGCTGGAGGCAATGGTGGCTGTATCTGCGCCAGGCGGCCGCCTTCACCTTGTGGCGGTTTGGGCTCGTTTTCTGAGGTTGGGACGCGCGGGCTAAAGCTTCAACAAAGACCGGAGGCGTTTGGTCTGCACGCGGCTGACCGGGATCTCGGTCTGCCTCTTGTCGTCCATGCGCAACTGGTAGCTGGACTTGAACCAGGGGATCACTTCCTTGATCCGGTTGATGTTGACCAGATAGGAGCGGTGCACGCGCCAGAAGATCTCCGGATCGAGGCTGCTCTGAAGCTCTTCCAGGGTGCGGTAGTTGGACAAGCCTTCCAGGTGGGTGGCCACGATGGTGATCAGCCCGTCCTCGATGGTGGCGTACACCATGTCCTGGGCGTCGATGATAAAGTTGCGGTTGCCGCTGCGGACCAGCAGCTTGGTGCGCTGAGGAAGGCTGCGCGCGGGAGGCGGCTCGGGCGGGGCGGCGGTCTGTTTGGCCTCGATGCTGCGGCGCACCCGCGCGATGGTCTCCGCCAGGCGGTCCTTATCGACCGGTTTGAGCAGGTAGTCCAGCGCCTCCAGGCGGAAGGCCTGTACCGCGTACTGGTCGTAAGCGGTCGCCAGAACGAAATGCGGCAGGTTCAGGCCCATCTCCTTGGCTTTGCGGATCACGGCCAAGCCGTCCAGGCCGGGCATCTGGACGTCGAGGAAGGCGATGTCAGGCTCGAGTTTTTCAATCAGGCGGAGGGCTTCCAAGCCGTTGCGGCCCGTGCCCACGACCTCGATGTCGGGGAACTCTTTGAGGAGGTAGGAGAGCTCCTCACACGCCAGCCTCTCGTCGTCGACGACGATGGCCGTCAGGGTTGTCGTCGCCACATCCCCCACGAGAATGGTAGTATAGCATTTCGCCTTGACAATCCGTTCAGGCCTTGATGGAAAAGGAGAATTGGAATCTTGCCCGCGAAGGATAACGTAAAGATCGCCCCACCCGAGGGGAAACTCGGCGTTCTCATACCAGGGATGGGGGCCGTGACCTCCACTTTCATCGCCGGCGTGGAAGCCGTGAAGGCCGGCTGGGCGCTGCCGATCGGCAGCCTCACACAGATGGGCACCATCCGGCTCGGCAAGCGCACCGAGGGCCGCAGTCCGAAGATCAAGGACTTCGTTCCCTTGGCCGAGCCTCAGGATCTGGTCATCGGCGGCTGGGACATCTTCGAGGATAACGCCTACGAAGCTGCGCTGAAGGCGGGCGTGCTCGATCGGGCGCACGTCGAAAGGCTGAAGGAGCCGTTATCGGCGATCAAGCCGATGAAGGCGGTCTTCGACCATGACTACGTGCGCCGCCTGGACGGCCCGCATGTCAAGCAGGGCGGCTCCAAGATGGACAAGGCGCGGATGCTTATGGACGACATCGAGCAGTTCCGCAAGTCCACCGGCGTCTCGCGGCTGGTCATGATCTGGTGCGGGTCGACCGAGGTTCATCATGAACCCACCGAAGTCCACCAGACCATTGAAAATTTCGAGCGCGGGCTGGAAAAGAACGACCCCAACATCGCCCCCAGCCAGATCTACGCTTACGCCGCGCTCAAGATGGGCATCCCGCACGCCAACGGGGCGCCGAATCTGACCACCGACGTGCCCGCGCTGGTGGAGCTGGCCCGCCGCAACCAGGTCCCGATCTGCGGCAAGGACTTCAAGACCGGCCAGACCCTGATGAAGACCATCGTGGCGCCGGGCCTGAAGGCGCGCATGCTGGGGCTGACCGGCTGGTATTCGACCAACATCCTGGGCAACCGCGACGGGGAGGTGCTGGACGATCCCGCCAGCTTCAGGACGAAGGAAGTCACCAAGCTCTCGGTGCTGGAATACATCCTGCAACCGGACCTGTACCCGGAGCTGTACAAGGACTTCTACCACGTCGTCCGCATCAACTACTACCCGCCGCGCGGCGACGCCAAGGAAGGCTGGGACAACATCGACATCTTCGGCTGGATGGGATATCCCATGCAGATCAAGATCAACTTCCTGTGCCGGGATTCCATCCTGGCCGCTCCGTTGGTGTTGGATCTGGTCCTGTTCCTGGATCTGGCGCAACGGGCCGGGATGAAGGGCATCCAGGAGTGGCTCTCCTTCTATTTCAAAGCGCCGATGACCGCCCCCGGGCTGTACCCCGAGCATGACATCTTCATCCAACTGATGAAGCTGAAGAACACGCTGCGGTGGATGCGCGGAGAGGACCTCATCACCCACCTCGGGCTGGAGTATTACGACTAGCGGGGCGCGCCAGTCCCCGGAACGGGCTATGGAAGTCCTGGTCATTGGCGGAACCCTCTTTATCGGCCGCTTTCTGGTGGCGGCGCTGCTCAAGGAGGGACATAACGTCACGGTGCTGCACCGCAGGCCGGGACACGACCTGGGACGGCGAGTCGGCGAAATCATCGCGGACCGCAACCATGCCGACCAACTGCGTCAGGCTTTGGCAGGCAGAAACTTCGACGTCGTCTTCGACAACGTTTACGACTGGAAACGGGGAACGACCGCCGAACAGGTCGAGGCGACGGCGCGGGCCTGCGGTTCCAACCTACAGCGCTATGTGTTCATGTCCAGCGTGGCGGCCTATGGAGATGGGCTCAACCACCACGAGGGCGACGCGCTGGCCCCCGATGACCACCCCGACGCCTACGTCCGCAACAAGGCGATGAGCGAGCGGGCGCTGTTCCGCCTCCGCCAGCGCTGCGGTTTCCCGGTGGTCACCCTGCGCCCGCCCTTCATCTACGGGCCGAAGAACCCGTTCTACCGTGAGGCCTTCTTTTGGGACCGGCTGCGCGACCGCCGGCCGATCATCATCCCGGGCGACGGGCGGCGCCTCATGCAATTCGTCTTCGTAAAGGACCTCGTCTGGGCTTGCCTGAAGGTGATGACTGAACCGGCCGCCGTGGGGCACGCATTCAACATCGCCAACCTCCGGCCCATCACCCAGACCGAAGCGGTGGAGGCTTTTGCCGCCGCCGCCGGCAAGAAGGCGCAGACGGTCCGGGTGCCGCGCGAGGTGATCCAGCGCGCCGGAGGGCAGATCCTCGGCAGCCGGCTTTACTTCGGCGAGTACTTCGACCTGCCTCCGATCACCCAGATCATCAGCAAGGCGCAGCGCATGCTGGGCTTCAAGCCTACGGATTTCGCCGCGGGCCTGGCGGAAACCTACCGCTGGTATCAGCGGCATCACAACCACCCCGCTCCGGACTATTCCTTCGAGGATCACCTTCTGCAATTCGCTGTGCCGGCCTCGGCGAAGTAGAGGCGGCCCGGCTGGAGATTGCACGCCCAAGGCCGGGCTGGCCGCGAGGCGGCGGGCATCGCCGCCTGCGTCCGGAAGCGGACATGGTAGGCTGGCGGGTATGGAAGCAGCGAACGGCGCCTTGGGCTGGCGCATTTCACGAAGAGTGTTCTTGCAGTCCGCGGCCGCTCTGGCGGGCCTGCCTCTTAAGAGCGCGCAGGAGGGCGGGCTGCGGTTTGGGGTGGTGACGGATGTGCATTACGCGGACCGCCCGCCTTCCGGCACGCGCTATTACCGGCTCGGAATCGGCAAACTGCGGGCGGTGGTGGATCTGATGAACGCCCAGCGCGTGGATTTTTTGATCGAGCTGGGGGACTTCAAGGATCAGGACGAGCAGCCGTCAGAGGCGCGCACGATCGAGTATCTGCGGGCGATCGAGACCGTGTTTCAGAGCTTCGGCGGCGCGCGGTATCACGTGCTGGGCAACCATGACATGGACAGCATCAGCAAGATGCAGTTTCAGGCCGTGGTCTCCAATACCGGCGTCCCGCGGCACCGGACCTATTATTCGTTCGACCGGGGCGGGTTCCACTTCGTGGTGCTGGATGCGAACTTCCGGCGGGACGGCGTTCCCTACGAGAAGGGGAACTACGATTACAAGGACACGAACGTATCGGCCGAGCAGATCGACTGGCTGCGCGAGGACCTGGCCGGGGCGCAGGGGCCATGCGTGGTCTTTGTGCACCAGCGGCTGGATGACAGCGGGGAGGCGCCGCCGGTCGGCAACCGGGCGGTGGTCCGGGAAATCCTGGAAGGGAGCGGCAAAGTGGGGCTGGTGATGCAAGGGCACGTGCACGCGGGCGGCTACCAGCAGATCGGCGGGATCCATTACTACACGCAAGTGGCCTCGGTGGAGGGGGACAAGGCGGGCGACGCCACCTGCACGATTGTGCGGTTGCAGCCCGGCGGGGGCATCGAGATCACCGGCTACGAGCGGGCGGTGAGCAGGACACTTTGAACTCGCGCGGTGGCAAGCTTGGCGGCTTGCTCTACAGGGCAGAGGGGGCGGACACGCCCGTCCGCCCCTACAATCACACGATTGGGTGGAGAAGAGGGCGGAGGGTGAGGGGGGCCATGGCCGGCAGCAATGCCGGCCTCAGGCCTGGAGACCTGCCCCACAGCGCGGCAGGGCCGCAACCAAACAGGGGTGGCGGTGCTGGTCTCAGCGGCAAAAGGCAAACCACAGAGGACACGGAGAACACGGAGAAGGAAAACCGCAGCGCGGCAGGGCCGCAACCAAACAGGGGTGGCGGTGCTGGTCTCAGCGGCAAAAGGCAAACCACAGAGGACACGGAGGACACAGCGCGGCAGAGCCGCAACCAAACAGGTATGGCGGCATAAAAAATCTTCGCGCGCGGAAAAGAATCTACGGGCTAGTAGTACAGAGAAGGAAAACCGCAGAGCGGCAGGGATGCAACCAACGCCACAGAATCAGAAAGGGGTCCGGGCTTGCCGGACCCCTTTGCCGCGTCAATCAGAATTGACCCTAAATTTGTGACTCTATGGTCCCCTTCTCACCGGGGCGATTTTTATCCTACCACAACCTCAGGCCGGCCCAAAACGCGCTGGGAGGGACCTCTTCGGGGAGCCGGAAGTCGACGTCGATCAGGATCAGGATCAGGAAGATCGCCAGAAACACCAGGCCCGAGACGAAGATCAGCGCGTTGAGAGGCTTATCGTGGAGCAGATGCATAAAGAACAACGCGACCAGCGAGGCCTTCAGGGAAGCAATGCCCAGCGCCACGATCACGTTGACCGCGGGCGAGCCGAAGTGAATGCCGGAGACGGCCACGGTCAGCGCGGTCAAAGCCAGGAGAGCCGCCAGCACAATCACATAAGTTCGCATCGCGATTTCCTATCCGATCAGATATAACAGCGGGAATAAGTAGATCCAGATCATGTCCACCAAGTGCCAGTAAAGTCCGCCTAGGTCGACGGGAGCGTAGTAGGCGCTGGAGAAGTGCCCGCGGCGGCTACGGACGAGGAGCCAGGTCAGGACAATCATCCCGCCCAGGATGTGCAGGCCATGCAGGCCGGTCATCATGAAGTAGAAGCTGAAGAACATGGCCTGGCCGGCGGGCTCCGGCCCTCCGGCGGCGTAAAACCGGCCGGGCAGAAGCCCATCATGAAACTTGTGCGAATACTCGAAGTACTTGACGACAAGGAAGGCGCCGGCCAGTGCTATCGTCGCCGCCAGGCATCGCACCAGCGCCTTCTGGCGGCTATGGCGCGCGCTGTGGACGGCCATGACCATGGTGAAGCTGCTGACCAGCAGAATCACCGTATTGAGCGCGCCGAGCGGGCGGCTGAGGTGTTCGTGGGCCAGCCGGAACGCATCGTGGTGCTGCCCGGACATGATGGCGAAGCCGACGAACAACCCGCCGAACAGCAAGATTTCCGTCACCAGGAACAGCCACATGCCGATCTTGCCGGCATCCACCTGCTGCTCCATTTCGGCATAGTGATGCTGGAGGAACGGGCTGTGGGTGGTGGTGGTCGTGGTTTCGCTCATACCAAAGCCGGCTCCCGGTCGTAGTCGTACGGTCCGTGGGTGGGGACGGGGGTGCGGTCAAAGTTGTGGGGAGGAGGCGGCGAGGGCGTCTCCCATTCCAGGGTGGCGCCGCCCCAGGGGTTGGCCGGGGCATCCGGCTTCTTCCGCAAAGAGACCAGCAGGTAGCCGAGGATCAGGAACAGGCCCAGAGCCAGGATCCAGCTTCCCACGGTGGAAAGCACGTGCATGGGTTGAAAATCCTGGACGTAGCTGGCATAGCGGCGCGGCATGCCGCGGCTGCCCATCAGGAACTGGGACAGAAAGGTCAGGTTGAAACCGATAAAGACCAGGGCCCCGGCCAGACGGGCCATCTTCTCGGAATACATGCGGCCGAACATCTTAGGCCACCAGTAATGCACGCCTGCCAGATAGGCGATGAAGGTTCCGCCCACCATCACATAGTGAAAGTGGGCGACGACAAAGTAAGTGTCTGTAAGATGAACGTCCGTGCTGAGCGCGCCGAGGAACAGCCCGGTCAGCCCGCCGATGGCGAACAGGGCCAGGAACATGACGGCGTAGATCATGGGCGCATCCAGCTTGATCGAGCCCTTATACATGGTGGCGAGCCAGTTCCAGATCTTGATGCCCGAGGGGATGGCGACCAGGAAGGTGAGGAAGCTGAAGACCGCGGAAGCCAGTTGCGACTGGCCGCTGATGAACATGTGGTGTCCCCAAACCAGGAAGCTGATCAGGGCGATGGCCAGGCTGGAGTAGGCGATCGCCTTATAGCCGAAGATGGTCTTGCGCGAGAAGACGGGGATGACCTCGCTGATAATGGCCATGCCGGGCAGAATCATGATGTAGACGGCGGGGTGAGAGTAGAACCAGAAGAAGTGCTGGAACAGCACCGGGTCGCCGCCCAGCTTGGGGTCGAAGATGCCGATCCGGAAGACGCGCTCCATGATGAGCAGCAGCAGGGTGATGCCGAGAACCGGGGTCGCCATGACCTGAATGATGGCGGTGGCGTAAGTGCCCCAGGCGAACAGCGGCAGCCGGAACCAGTTCATGCCGGGGGCGCGCAGCTTATGGATGGTGGCGATGAAATTGATCCCGGTGAAAATGGAGGAAAAGCCGAGGACGAAGACGCCGAAGACCATCAGGCTGACGGTTCCTCCGGTGGTGGAGCTGTAGGGCGTGTAGAACGTCCAACCCGTGTCGATTCCGCCGCCCAGGATGCCGCCGAGCAGGATCAGCGTGCCCGCGACATAAAGGTAGTAACTGGCGAGGTTGAGGCGGGGAAAGGCGACGTCCTTGGCGCCGAGCATCAGCGGGAGGACGAAGTTTCCGAAGGCGGCCGGGATGGCGGGGATGATGAACAGGAAGATCATGATCGCGCCATGGAGCGTGAAGACCTTGTTATAGGTGTCGGCCGGAAGGAGGTCGCTTTTGGGCGTGAGCAGCTCCATGCGGATGAGCATGGCCAGAATGCCGCCGAGCACGAAGGCCGCCAGGGTCGACCAGAAGTAAAGCACGCCGATGCGCTTGTGGTCCAGGGTGAACAGCCACGAGCGCCAGCCTTTGGGTTCGTGGAGGTAATCTCCGTGCGTGGATGACATAGGTTCCCCCCTCATTTCTGCGCCTTAATGAATTCGATGAGCGCCTGGATTTCGCGCTCGGTCAGCAGGCCCTGAAAGGTGGGCATGATGGGCTGATAACCTTCGACGATCCGCGCCTGAGGCTGGAGGATGGATTCGCGCAGATAGTTTTCGTCGACCAGCGCATCCTTGCCGTCGGCCATGCGCTGGGTATGCCCGAAGATGCCTTTGAAGCTGGGACCTTGGCCGCGGCGGCCATCCAGAGAGTGGCAAGTGGCGCAGCCCCGGCTCTGATAGAGCAGCGCGCCCAGCTCGGGCAGGGGCATGGCTTGGGTGGTCTCGTCCCCGCGCTCGAGCCAGTCCCGGTACTTGGATTCGCTGAGGACATGGATCTTGCCTTCCATGGTGGAGTGGCCCGTGCCGCAATACTCGGCGCAGAACAACACGTACGTGCCTTCCTTTTCCGGCGTGAACCACAGCTTGGTGTAGCGGTCCGGAAGCAGGTCCGCCTTGATCCGGAAGCTGGGCACATAGAAGCTGTGGATGACGTCCTCGGAGGTCATGATGAGCGTGACCGGCTTGCCGAGCGGCACCCGGAGCTCATTGAGCGTGCGGGCGCCGTTGGGATACTCGAACTGCCAGACCCAGCGCTTGCCGGTGACGCGGATTTCCAGAGCGTCGCGGGGCGGCACGGTGGCGTCCATGTAGCCGTGGAAGCCCCAGAAGAAAATGACAATGACGATGATGAGCGGAATGACGGTCCAGACCACCTCCAGCTTGAAGTTGTGGGTGATCTTGGGGGTGCGCTCGTTGGGGGCGCGGCGGCGGTAGCGCCAGACGAAGAAGACGATCAGCGCGGTGACGAGAAAAAAGAAGAACGCCGAGATGTAGAGGATAAACAGGAACAGGTCATCCACTTGGCCGGCGTAAGCGGTGGCCTGTTCGGGCAGCAGGAGTTCGCGCAACCAGTTCATGCGGCAGCAGCAGCTCCTGTGGCCGTGGAACGGCGCTCCCGCCGCCAGAAGATGCCCAGGATCGCGCCCAGCACCAGGATGGTCAGCGCGCCGCCGGCCTTCATGATGTTGGCGGCGAAGGGCACGTAGGAACGGGAGGCGGGGTCGTAATGATAGCAGAACAGCAGCAGACGGTCGACGCTGGCGGAGAACTTGCCGGTGGAGGCCTCGGCCAGCGCCAGCCGCAGATCGCGGGGCTTGAACTCGATGCCGTACAGATAGCGGGAAACGGCCCCTTCGGGAGTCAGGATCATGATGGCCGCGGCATGGGCGTACTGGCGGATGGACTCGTCGTAGCGATAGTGGAAGCCCACCTGTCCGGCGAGCCGCTTGACGTTGCCGTCGTGATCGGTGAGGAAGTGCCAGCCCCCGCCGCCCCGTCCGAGGTCGCCGATGTAGGCTTGTTTCTTGGCCCGGGCCAAGTCCGGCGTTTCCGAAGGGTCGATGCTGATGGTGACGATCTCGAAATCTTTCCCTGGAGAGCCGGGGATGTTTCGCAACGCTGCGGTTTGCCCGTTCAACACCAGCGTGCAGAGCATCGGGCAGTTAAAGTAGACCAGGTTCAAGATTACCGGCCGGTCCTTGTGAAAGTATTCCCCGAGCCGGACCAGCTTTCCGCTCTCGCTCACAAAGGTGAGGTTGAGATCGACCTTTTGACCTAAGCGTTCGGTGACGCCCACGCCTTCCAGCTCGGCGGGGAGGGGCGGGGCCGCAGCCGGCGCGAGGGCGGCGAAGGTCAGGATGAAACCTAAGATGGCGCTAATTCGCAGCATTACTCGCTCCTGAAGTCTCGACCGGGGCGGGGCGCTGGGGGTATTTCAGCTTTCCTTGGGCGGATTCTTCCAGCAGCAACTCCATGGCCCGGTTCACCGGCAGGCGTACGGCGCCTTTCTCGCGGTCGATGTAGCGGTACGAGTTCAGGACCTCGTCCTCGCGGGCGCGGAGCTCTTTCAGGGCCTGCGAGTCCTGGCTCAAAACCTTGACATAAAGCTCGCGCTCCAGGCGCTGGTTGAAGTAGAACTGAATGCCCAGGATGACCACGCCGAGCAGGAAGAGGGTTGCCGCGCCGAAAAGGGCAATGAACTTGACGTTTGGCTCGGTGCGGTCAAACTCCGGGGCCGGGCCCGTCGCTTCGGTCGTCATGAATTTACGTTCCTAATCAGTCTGATGATGCAGAGCGCGTTCAAGTCGCAAGTCTCCCGAGGGGACCAGAGCCCGGCGGCGCAACATGCGCCAGGAGGTCAGGCCGAAGGCGCTGCCGACCCCCAGCCAGGCCGCCAGGTCGAGCCAGTGCAGGTGAAAGCCGTGGTGGTGCACGGTCGGCATGACGATCCAGTGGAGGTCCACGTAATGAATCACCAGGATAAGGACGGAAACCGAAGACAAAAGAACGAGATTGCGTTTGGCGGCGCGGGTCAGCAGCAGGATGAAGGGGATGATGAAGTTGCCCGCCAGCAGCAGGGCGCTGACCCAGATCCAGTTGCCTTCCAGGCGGTGCTTGAACCAGGCGGTTTCCTCCGGCAGGTTCGCGTAAGAAATCAGCATGTACTGGGAGAAGGCGATGTAGGCCCAAAAGACGACCAGGACGAAAAGCCAGCGGCCCAAATCATGGTAATGCTCGACGGTGAGGTGGCGGGCCAGGGGTCCGGCGCGGCGCAGGGCCAGAGAGGAAAGGGTGAGCAGCGCCAGGAACGCAAGGCCCCCGCCGGCGTACACGTAGATGCCGAAGATGGTGGAGTACCAGAAAGGCTCCAGGGACATGAGCCAGTCGACGGCGGCCATGGTGACGGTTACGAAGAGCAAGGCCATCGCCGGGCCGCTCCACATCACCGCCTTGCGGATCGGCTCGAGGCCGCCATCCCGGTCCTGGGCTAAGGAGATGCGGTACAAATTGACGGCGATGACACCCCACACCAGGAAATAAACAGCGGAGCGGGCCAGGAAGAACGGCGGGCTGAAAAAGATCATCTTGAAGCGGAAGTCTGGCCCCAGTTGATGGAATTCAGGGCGGGCCCACTCGTAGAGGGTGGGCAGGCCGGCGACCACCGGGATGAACAGCAGAGGCGCCACGGGCAGGGAAGCCATGGCGGTCTCCATGAGGCGGCGCAGGGGGATGCTCCAGACGGCCCCGGTCAAGTGCTGGAGCAGGACGAAGAAAGCGGCGCCCAGCGCGATGGTCAAAAAGTAGGAGAAGCCCACCAGGTAGGAGGCGTGGAACTGGACGGGGTTGGTGAGATAGCCCACCACGCAGGCGGTCCAGGAGAGCGCGGCCACCGCCAGCAGGATGCGCCAACCCTTGCTCCAGCCCGAATCGGTCAGCATTGGAGTGTCAGCAGCCATGGTCTATCTCACCCCCTTGCGCAGCTCAGGCGGAACGTCTTCCAAAGTTCCCTGGGTGGCGCGCTGGAGCGCGCGGATGTAGGCGACGATCGCCCAGCGGTCGTCGGCCGAAATCTGGAAACGGTAGCCCGGCATGGTGCGGCGGCCGAAGGTGGCCACGTGAAAAAGTTCTCCGTCGGTCATCTGGACCACGCGGTCCTCGTGCAAGTTGACCGCGAGCCAAGCGCCGCGGGTGGCGACGATGCCGCGGCCGTCTCCGGCCCGGTCGTGGCAGGGCGCGCAATAAACCTCGAATTGGGTGCGGCCGCGCGCCAGCAGCGCGGCATCGAGCGGCCTGGGATTGCGGCCCACATACAGATTGCCGCTGATGCCGGTGTAGTAGGAATCATCTTCCCGCAACTGGCCCACGGCTACGGTTCCCGGAACCGTCATCCGCGAGGCCTGGCCGTCCGGGAAGAAAGGACTTGCCGCCAGGGGTTTGTATTTCGGCTGGCGGTCCATGTCCGGGAAGATTTCGATGGGAGGTTTGCGGGTGGTTGTGCCACAGCCCACCAGAAGCAGCAGCGCTGCCGTTGCCGCCAAAGCCGCCCTCATTCGGCCACCTCCTCGACGAGCTCGACGCGGCCCGCTCCCAGCGAGCGCAGCAGGTCTTTACAAGCTTCGGGATTGAACTGCGGATCCTGGCTCTCGATGAGGAGCAGGAAGGCGTCGTCAGTGGCGCGGGCGAAGGACTCGGCGGTGAACACCGGATGGTAGAGCTGAGGCAGGCGGTTGAAGAAGAGCATGCCGAGAACCGCGGCGAAGGCGGCGAACAAAACGGTCAACTCGAAGGTCACGGGGATGGAGAATTCAAGATGGAAGTAGGGCTTGCCGCCGATCACCAAGGGATAATCCACGGCTGCGGTCCACCACTGAAGCAGCAGGGCGGCGGCCGCGCCCATCAATCCGGCGCCAAAGACGATGTAGCCGAGCTTGGAGCGTTCCAAGCCCAGGGCCTTGTCCAAGCCATGCACGGGGAACGGAGTGAAGGCGTCCATTTGCCGGTATCCCGCCTGGCGGGCGGCGCGGACAGCTTCCAAAAGCTGTTCGGGCGAAGCGAAGGCCGCCACAACGCCGTAGGTTTTCGTTGCGGGCGTCATTTCTCAGCCTCCCGATGGGGATGCGAAGAGGCCAGCATGCTTTTGACCTCGAACATCGCGATCATGGGCAGGAAGCGGACGAACAGCAGAAACAGCGTCAGAAACAGGCCAATGCTGCCCATGAAGGTGAGCACGTCCACCGCGGTGGGCCGGAAGTAGCCCCAACTGGAAGGCAGGAAGTCGCGGTGGAGGCTGGTGACGATGATGACGAAACGCTCAAACCACATGCCCACATTGATCAGAATGGAGGCCACAAACAAGACGGGGATGCTGGTGCGGGCGCGCTGGAACCAAAAGATTTGCGGGACCAACACGTTGCAGAAGACCATGGTCCAGACCGCCCAGGCATAAGGCCCGGTGGCGCGGTTGAGGAACACGAAGCGCTCAAAGGGGTTGCCGCTGAAGAAAGCGGTGAAGAACTCGACCGAATAGGCGTAGCCGACAATCATGCCCGTGGCCAGCATCACCTTGGCCATGTTGTCCAGGTGCCGCAGGGTGATCAGGTGTTCCAGGTGGTACACCTTGCGGGCCAGAACCATGAGCGTGACCACCATGGCGAAACCGGAGAAGATGGCGCCCGCCACGAAGTAGGGCGGGAAGATGGTGGTGTGCCAGCCCGGGATGACCGCCACGGCGAAATCGAAGCTCACGATGGAATGGACCGATACGACCAGCGGCGTCGACAATCCGGCCAGCAGCAGGTAGGCCATCTCGTAGTGCCGCCAGTGGCGGGCCGAGCCGCGCCAGCCCAGCGACAAGAGGCCGTAGGCGAAGCGCCGGATCTTGTCCTTGGCGCGGTCGCGCAGCGTGGCTAGATCCGGGATCAAGCCGACGTACCAGAACAGGGCCGAAACCGTGGCGTAGGTGCTCACGGCGAAGACGTCCCACAGCAGGGGGCTTTTGAAGTTCGGCCACATGCCCAGGTCGGGGTTGGGCAAGGGGAGCAGCCAGTAGGCGCGCCAGGGCCGGCCG
>Ga0308419_1000879_pt1 | contig 20585 bp, 8 predicted proteins | sample HotsprSampleMS50_FD_203674 | JGI IMG/M metagenome (GOLD analysis project Ga0308419, IMG submission 203674) | Hot spring phototrophic mat microbial communities from Mushroom Spring, Yellowstone National Park, Wyoming, United States - 20090730_MS50 ... | reverse complement strand
CGGCGCGCAGAAGATGCAGGGTGTCCTCTTCTTCCAGCCAGAGCATCCAGCGGGTCTGCATCAGGAACCAGGCCTCTTCATGGGTCTTATGCTGGCTGACGAAGAAGTAGTGCTCCCAGAACGTGTACGTCTCCCGGTCCTGCAGCGCGGCCATCTGGTTGTAGTAGGTCTTGAGGTACGCCTTGACCTCGTCCCGCCTCAGGTGCAGGTAGTCGTGCCGCGCGTAATAGGGCTGGGACAGGCCGGCGTTGCGGACCGTGAACAGCTCGTGATGCGTCGCGAGCGCGAACGCGGCGTCGCGTTCGGCCGGGTCGAGCACTTCCCCAATCACGAGCCAGAGCGGGCCGATGAGCGAATCCCGGCACCCGAATGCGCCGTGCGTGAACCACTCCCCTCCGTCCGCGTGGAGCGCCAGGGGGCCGCGGTATTCGGCCCACGGCGGAGGAGCCGGCGCCCAGGTTCCATCGCCGAGAGGCATGACGGGCGAGCGATCCAGGGCCTCGCGGAACGCCGCGCGGATGTCCCGCCGCCAGGCGTCCGCCTCGCGGGCGAGCCGCGGCGCTTCCCGGGCGCCGACGGCCTTCAACATCTCCGCCGCGCGCCGCAGGCCCAAGTGCGACACCGCGTTCAGCATGAAGGCATGGAAGAAATCCTCAGGATCGGCCATCTTGCCTTCGATCAGCCCGTACCCCATGCCTTTCAGGGCCGGCCGCCGGTTGCGCTCCCGCCACGCCAGCAGGTAGTCGCACGCCCGCAGGACGTTGGGTTTGACTCGCCGGACCCAAGCCTTGTTCCTCGTGTAGCGGTAATGCTCGCCCAGGGTCCAGAGCACGGGGCCCGTCTCCAGTTGGTAGCCGCCGAAGTTCTGGATGAACCCGTCCGGCCGCTGGCGGTCCAGGAAGAACTGGAGGCAGCGCTCGGCCAGCCCGTGCCAGCCCATCGAATCGAAGAACTGAATGATCGGCGCGCTCTCCGACCCGATCGGCGCGTACCAGCCGATGGTGGCCAGAACATCGCCGTCGGGTTCGCGGCCCAGCGCCACCAGATCGCAGTGCAGCAACCCGGCCCGCAGTCGCTCGTCCACCGCCAGCTCCGGCACGGAGATTTGGGCGGCCGAGGCGAGCTTCTCGCGCCAGAACGCGCAGCAGGCCGCGTGGTGCTCGTCCACGTCCAGCCGCGCCAAGCGCCGGGCGCGCGCCGCCGGAAGCGGGCCGTGAGGCAGCAGCATCTCGAACACGGCGGCATCGCCCGGGGCCACGAGCACGGCCATCTCCGGCTGCGGCAGCGGCCGGCCGTTCAGCCGCTGCACGCTGAAAACGCGCCCGTCCTTCAGCCGCCCGAAAAGGGCGTCCTCATCCGCCGCCGGCGGGCGAACCGCCGCCTGCATGGCCGCGGGCTGCAGCTTCGGCCCCTGGAACCAGGCGTAGCGCGGGACCTGGCCGCGATTGACGGCCTGCACCCGCACGCACAGGACAACCTCTTCCTCCCGCCCGACGGTTTCGGCTTCGATGTCCGGCCGGAGGGCCGCCTTCTCCTCGGGCGTGAGCATGTTGCCGCCGGTGTGCGCGTACGCCGGCCGCCAGTCGGTGCCGCGCACCGCGTCGGGGCCGAGGGGGCGGGTTTCCAGCGTGGCGAAGGCCAGCAGGCGGTACTCGATATCGTCCTCCTCCTGCACCGCGTGCAGGATCGGCAACACGCCGTCCTCCAGACGGCGGCGGATGGCCACCCGGCACGAGGCGCCGGGACCGATGACGAACTCCAGCCGATAGGCGCCCGGGCACCCTTCGACGTTCTGGATGGCGCCGGATTGCGGTACGCTGTGATAGCGCGGCTGCACGTAGCCCCAGTAGCCGAACTCCGTGCGATACCCGACCTCGAAGAACCGCATGTCGCGGCCCAGCCCCAGCCAGGTGGGACAGATGAGATTGCGGTTCGTCCGGCAGGCCTGCTCCAGGGTCTCTTCCGGTTCGGCCTCGATCCGCTGCAGCCCGGACCGCGCGCCCAGGGCTCGGACCGCATCGGCCACCGCGGCATAGTCGCGCGGATCGTCGGCCGGCACGACCGCCGCGCCGAGCGCCGGCAGAAAAATCGGCCAGCGCGTCGTCACGTCCCGCGCCGGAAACGAAAAGGACCGATCTCCCGCCGCAATCCGCACCGACGCCGCGTGGGCCCCGACGTCCAGCCGCGCATCGGCGATCCGGATGTCCATGCGTGCCGGGCCGCGGGCGCGGATGTCGAACCGCGCTCCATCGGCCCGGCCCACGGCCGCCGCCATCCGCAGCGCCGCCAGCCGGCAGCCGGTCGCGGTTACGGTCCCCTTGACCGGTCCCGCGCTCCACAGCACCGCAAAAGCGGACTCAAGGCATTTCATCGGGTTTTCCTTATCTCTTTCGCCTCAGTTCCGTCAAGACTCGGCGTGCCGCGTCATTCCACACAGAAGCTGACCGGGGCGGACGCGTTTTTGACCTTGACGATGAAGCCCCACTGCCCCAGCCAGTTCGCGCATTTGACGAAGACGCGGTTTTTGCCCTTCTTGAGACGCACCTTGATCTGGACGTCTTCGTCGCTGCGCAGGTTGCCGAGGTTCTCCTCGGTTTCGAGCAGTGTGCCGTTGAGGTAGATCTTGAGCGAGTCGTCGGCCCCGCCGCAGAGCAGAACCTCCTGGTCATCGGCGCTGACGATGTAGGCCTGGGCGTAGGCGACGTAGTAGTCCCAGGTGGGGCGGGTCCAGTCGGACTGACCGAAGTGGCTGTTCAGGTTGTTCGCCGCCCCGGCCCGGACGTTGAGCTTGGCCCGCGTCCATGTCCGCGTCTCGATCGCCCCGTCGTCGCGTTTCCGCTGATAGTCCTGGCCCTCCACGGCCTCGTAAGCGGCCTCGTTGGGCAGTTCCATGACCTTCTGCGCACCTGCGCCGGCGTTGGGGATCTTGAAGGGGCCGAGGATCAGCCACTCGGAGATCTTGCCGCCGACGGTGGTCGGCGGCGCGAGCTTGCCGCCGGCATTGGTCAGAAGTTGAGCGATATACTCATCCGCCCGCGCCTGAACATAGGCGCCTTTTCCGAGTACGTCCCAGAGAACCTGGTCGAAGAGCACCGTGCCCCGGCCGAGCTTAAGCACAAGGAGCACGCCGGGCCTGGCCGCCTCGACGACGCCGGACGAGTCGCTGGCGAGCGTCACGTCGGCGAGCACGCCCTTCTCGTTGAACCGCCCCAATCCGCTGCTCCAGGTCCAGTTCAAGTCGTAATGGCTCATGCCGTCGAAAAGCGGGCTGGCGCTCGGATCGAAGGCCGCCCAACGAATCAGCGATTTTCCCTCCGGCAGCGCGATGCCGAAGGCACGGCAGAACTCGCCATGCAAGGGCGCCACATAGGCCTTCAGCGCGATGCCGAAGGCGCGGCCGATGGCCTCGGCGGTCTCCGGCTGCGTGTTGTGAACGATGACGGTCCCGCCGGCCTTCGCGAAGGCGACGAGCTTTTCGGCCTGGTCGGCCGGAATCGGCCTCGTCCCGTCCGCAACGACGGCTGCGACCCTGGCCGGATCGAGCGGTGTCGTGGCGGGCAGTTGCTCGGCGTGCACGCGGGTCAGGTCCAGGCCCAGCGCGACCACGGGCTTCAGCGCTTGGCCTTCGCGCTGGAGGTCTTCGATGCTCTTCCTGAGCAACCAGGCCGCGGCGGGCGAGAGCGTCGCCTTCTCCTGGAGCATCAGCGAGCAGAAGACGGCGTGCCCCTTGCCCGCCACGACTTCGAGCATCGGGGCCAGGGAGAGCCCCTGCCCGGCGTCAAGCTGGCCGATGCCGGCATCCATGAGAATGCGGAAGTTGCCCTGGTAGGGCCGGCCCAGCGTGTCCTGCGCGACGATAAAATCGTCGTATCGCTCGTCGCCCTTCCACTCCGGCCACCAGAAGGCGGACACCGCGGGGAGGCCCGCGATGATCGGGTGCTGTCTGGCGCGCGGATGGGCAAAGGTCAGTTCCTGACCGCTGTCAATCAACGGCACGTTCAGGAAGAAATCGGGCAACCCCCGGCGCGCCAGGACGAGGAGCTTGCCGCCCTCGGAGACGTGCCGCTCGAGCTGCTTCCATTCCTCGGCCGAAATGCTCGCGTCGCGCCCAACGACGATGGGCAGCCGCGAGGCGATGGCGCCGGCCACGTCCCGGGCCTCGCAGTTCGCCTGCATCGCCTTGAAGAACGCCTGCGACTCGCCGCCGCCGATGAGCGCGAACCGGGGCGCCCGCGCGAGGTTCGCCGCGGGGAACATCGCGTACTGCTGACTGTCGCTGTACACGGTCTTCCCGTCGCGGACCAGCGCGACGCGAAGGTTGAGCGCCTGGGGCGCCTTGGCTTCGGGCAGATCGGCCGCGACGTCGAAGGTCCGCCGCCGGCCCGCGCCCACTTGGACCGGGATTTCTCCGGAGGCGAGGACCTGGGCGGCCTGCTTGTCGATCTGCCAGGGGCCGGAGTCGCCGATTTCCATGACTTCCGGGCCGGTGACGAGTGTCCACCTCAGCGCCGCCTCCAGGTCGTTTCCGCTCTCGTTGATGACGGTGTACGGGCGGATCATTCTCCGCCCCGCGGTATACGCCCGGTACAGGTCCGAGGGATACACGCCGATGGAGTTGAAGTTCTTGTGCGCGCAGTCCCAGACGACCTCCGGCAGGCTGATGTAGTTGTACATCTTGTCGGGCCTCGGGTTCCAGTAACCCATGCGATCGCCGAAACACATCAGGACCGAGACCGCGCCCTGCTTGCGCGTCTCCATAAGGCCGATGTACTGCGCCCAGGACTGGTGGTATCGCACCCACAGGCTGCGCATGTCCTGGATGTCCTGGAACTCGATATGCTCGTGCGGGGGGCGGAAAACGATATCGCCGAAGGCGGCGCTGGCCACGTCGGCGCCGAAGCCCTCGCCCCATTCGTCAACCACGATCGGCTTGACGCGGTCCCATGCCTGGTTGAAATCGAAGTACCAGCTTTTGTACTGGTACATGTCCGACGGGAACCGCGTGCAGTAGGCGTGGTTGTTGTAGCCGGCGTCGAAGAAATCGCCGCGCCCGCGCAAGTCGTAGCCGTGCGAGCTGGTCACCAGCCGCGTGGGGTCAACCCTGCGGATCGCGTCCATCAAGTCCGTCAGGGCCGGAATCGAAGGCGCCCACAGGTCCGGCATCCCACTCGTGAAGGTGCACTCATTGTCGGTGGCCCAGATCAGGATGGAGGGGCAGTTGCGGTATGCCTTGATGTACTCCAGATACATGCGCTTGACATGACCCCAGAAATCGGGCGGGGCACAGGTGGCGCCCGCCGCGATGGGCGGCTGTATCAACACCAGCAGGCCCAGTTCGTCCGCCCCCTGCAGCGTGGTCTTCTGCCACCAGTTGACATGCGCCCGCAGGGCGTTCATCCAGAGGCGGTGCTTGTGCCACCGCAGAGAGTTGAACACGCCCTGGGTGTCCGGATTGCCGTGCTCCCAGAAGCTCGTGCCGCCCAGAAACGTCGGCTTTCCGTTGAGCATGATCTTGCCGTTCTCGATCCAGACCTCCCGGAATCCGAACCGCGTGAGGCAGGCGTCGCAGGAGGGGCCGTTTTCGCCCTCGATGGAGAGGTCGGCCTGGAAGTGATAGAGCTTGGGCGTTTCGGGCGACCAGAACTGAGGCGCTCTTTCGCCCACCAGAGGCCGGTCGCTCCAGCTTCCGCCCACGGTGATAACGCGCCGCTCGCCGGGCTGGAGGGTCTGGTAGATCGGCCAGAAGGCCTTGGCGGGCTTCGCGTCGGCGGGCGGGACCGCAATCTGCGGAGCGAGCCTCTCGGCTTCGGGGTTGGCCTCCTGAAGGTCGAAAACCCGCCCGCGAACGTACACGAGCTGCGGCTTGTCGGTGGCGTTCACGACTTCGACGTCGGCGTCCAGATGCATGCGGCGGGTGGAGGTGCGGACGAAAACATCGTCAATATAGACACGAGGGAGAATCAGGATTTCGGCGGGTTGCCAGATCCCGATCTTGCCCTGGTTGGCGGAGCAGGGCATGAAGTGCTCGGGGTGGCACCAGAGCCAGCCCTCACCCGCGCCGTCCTTCCAGATGCGCTTGCCGTCGCGCCTGACCACGGAGGCGTTGATCATGCCGATGGCGATGCGGTTCTTGCCGGCCCGAAAGACGCCGTCGGGCACGGTGCAGACGAAGGGGACCTCGCCGCCGACGTGCTCGGCGACCTGCCGGTCGTTGACAAAAAGCCTTACATGGAAGTACACGCCATGGAAGACGAACTTGAAAACCTGGTTGGCGTCCTCGGGCGCAATCTCGACTTCCTTAACGATCCAAGCCGAATCGTGTTTTTGATCGGTCCATAAAGCGGGTGCGGTGTAGTCCAGCCATCGCTCGTCCACCGGCGGAACCTCCTGCCCCAGTTCCGTCCCTTCGACGGGCAGCAGCTTCCACTGGCCCATCAAGTCAATGGTCTTGCGTTCGCCCGCGCCGCGTGCCGCGGCCGAAACGACCAACCCTGCCATGACAATGCCGATCCAGATCCGGTGCATGCGTTACTCCTCCTTCGGGCCGATCGCCCGGTTCAAGATCTCGAGTTCGTCCACCGCGCCGACGAAGCTGTCGAATCCGTTGTTGAACTGCTCGTACTCCGTTTGCCGGATGCCGTGGGCGATGCCCAGCCACAGGCGGCCCCGGCCTTCGTGAGCCCAGTTTCCTTCCCGGCGTGCCACGACTTCTTCATTGAAATACAGGGTCATGCTGTTGGCCTCGCCTTCGTGGCCAAAATTCCGCACCACGGTAATGCGGGTCCATTCCTCCGCCGGCAGCGGTTTCGAGGAGACCAAGCCGTCTCCCCCACCGCCGACAACCCAATGAAAGGTCACCGTTCGATTGGTCTGCAAGGCCAACACCCAGGAGGGCCGATTGTCGCCCATCCAAATCACCTGAGGTTTGATCAATTCCATCGCGGCCGGTTTCACCCACAGGCTTACGGTATGCTGGAGATGATCCAGCAGGCGATGGTTATCGCCCGAAAGCAAGATGCGGCGTTTGGCGTCCATCTCGAGCGCCGTGCCGAACTTCCCAGGACCGTAGCGGAACGGTCTATCGCCGGCGGCCAGATCATATCCTCCGGGCCCGTAGTCTCGAATCACGGTGGATTCGAAGTCGTCGAAGTGCCACAAGCCAAGAGTGTCGTCCCCGGCTTGGGATTCGCCCGGCACGGGTTGGCGTGCCGGCACGGGCTTGAACCGCACGTCCATGTTGGCCAAAAGCTGCGAAATGTAGCCCATGGCCCGCTGTTGAATCGAAGGACGCACCCACGGCCGCGGCCCCTCGTCCGGACCAAAGACCTTGTACGGCGAAGCCCACCATTGATCGTTGTTCACGCGGCCGGCACGGCCGGCGCCCGGCGGCGCATCCCAGAGAACCTGATCGATCACTACCCGTCCTTGGCCGCGGGGGATCAAGACCAGCGCGCCCGGCTCCGTGAGATTGATAACGCCCGGGCCCTCCCCCTTGATGGTGAGGGCCACGATCTGCTGTTCGCTATTGCGTGTTTCCCGCGCGCCCACCAACGTCCAGTTCACATCGAATAGGCTCAGCCCCCGGCGCAGGGGATGATCGCTCACCCAGTCCAGGCGCCATCGGAACGGCTGGTCCCTCTGAACCGCCGGCGCCGTTTCGAGTTTCACACCCAGCGGCTGCTGGAGCGCCGCGGCCTGGTCGGCCGAAAGGTTGTGAAGCATCAACGTGCCGCCTTGTTCGACAAACGCCAGAAACCGTTGAAGTTGCCGCTCATCGCTCAGGATCCCCCGGCCTTCCGGAGAGGAGGTCCCGACGATCACCGTCCCGGCCTCCTCCAGTGTGTCGGTCGTCTCGATCGGAAAAGCAGAAAGATCCATTCCGATGACCTTGGCCGGCTTGAGCGGGCCCCCGATCCATTGGGGACGATCCTGAAGATAGGTCAGCGATTGGACCAGAAGCCAGGCGGCGCCGGGTTCGTCCGTCTTGAGTCCCTCCGCCAAAAGGAGACTGCTGGCGATGGCTCGCCCTTCGCCGACGCGCAGCTCGATCAACGGGGCTAGAATCAATCCTTTATCTTCCCCGCTTACCCCGGCGTCAATCAAAGGCCACCGGTTCCCCATGTCGGGTTTCCGATAGGCCGGATCGGCCACATAGAATGCCGGAGTGGGTTTGAGGGTAAACGCGTGGATGAACTCGCCGGCCGCGCCCACCCAGTAACGCAACGCCCCGAGAGGCAATTTCTGAACCACGGGATGGCCAGGGTCACGCACATGCGCAATGACGGAGGCTTCGCCGGCCCGCAGTGGGGTAGATCCCAGCACGGGCGGCAATGAGCGATCGGCCAAGATCAGCGCCGCTCCGCCCTTGTGCAGGAACGCGCACAACGCGGCCCACTGGGCGTCGGTCAGCCAAATTCCCCGCGGCACAACGACGACCCGATGACGGTCGCTGGGCAATTCGGCGGAAATCCGATGCGGAAACGGAATTCGCTTCAGCCCGGCAAACGAACCCGCCCCCGGCCAAATCACGACCTCCTGGAGCGCCTGCCATGCGGGTTCCGGGATCGCGGCTAAGGGATGATCATCTTTCCACAGCACACGGCCCGCCCTGTCCTTGACCTCCAGCCGCAGCGTCCAATCCGCGGGTGCGGCCACTCTGGGCAGATCGAACGTGAGCGTAAAGTCCCGGTGCGTGGCGGCCGGCACCGAAAAAGACCGGCTTCCCCTGACCACCACCCGATCGCGGCCAATCTCGTCCAGAGTCTTGAGCATCGTTATGCCCTTGCCGGGAATGAGAGGGCCCACCAGGGACCAGGGTGCGTCGAGAACGGTCCATTCCAGACGGCACGAAAGGTCGAAGAAGTTATCGTTCATCAGGATAAACTCGCGCTGATATCGCCTTCCCGCCCACGCCCCGCCGTTCCACTCCTTGGGAGCCACGGCAGTGGGTCCAAGTGCCTTGCTATCCATCTCGATGACCCAGGGCGGCCCCCAGAAGGTATAGACCCCCGGTTCCTTACCGGGATTCTGCTGACGCCAGACATCCAGCATCGTTTGAAGGATCGGGTAGATCGCCGCGACGTCCGGCATCGGGGCGTGCGTCCCCCAGCGGTCACCAAAGGGAAGAACACCCGCGAAAATCGGCTGACGCCGCAGCTCCAGGAGTTCCATGTAGGTCGAATAGCCCTGAGCCAGTCGTCCGAAATCGTGGCGGAAATCGCCGCTGCCCTGGTGATACTGCCAGGCCCAGTCGCCTACCACCACCGAGGCTGACCCCACATTGTAGCCCTCAGCCTCCTCGTCATCAAAGATAGGGGCCGGCGCATTCGAGGGATCCTTGCGCCATTCGGGCAGGATTCCGTAGCCATAGGAATACCACTGGCGCGCCGCCATCGGAAACGTCGTGTTGAACTCGAAGCCCCATTGCAGACCGATATCCAGAAAGCTGCTGGCGCCGAGCATGGTGTAATTGTGGCTGGACGTGGCGGGTCGGGTCGGGTCCAGAGCCCTGGTCTTGCGGATCATCTGCGCCAGAAAGGGCGATCCTGGCGTGGGATTCCAAGGCACCATGCCACCGGCTTCGTTATCCACCGCCCAAATGACCGATGCAGGACTGTTGCGATAACGCTTCACGTGCCGCAGCCACAGCTCCTCGGCTGCCTGCCAGAACTCCGGCGCCGTGATGTGTCCCTGCCCCGCGGCCAGCGGGCCTTGAACCGAGATCAGCAAGCCCACCTCGTCCGCCGCCTCGTACATGGCGCGGGTGCCGGGGGTGATGTGAAAGCGTAGCGCATTACAGTGCCAGTCGTTCTTGTATCTCGCAAACGACGTTTTCACCTCTTCTTTGTTTGTGTTTCGCCCGACCCAACTCAAGCCGCGAAGCATCAGCCGCTTGCCGTTGAGCCGCGTGTGAATGCCCTTGATTTCGATATCGCGAAAGCCGAAACGGGTGGAAAAGGTGTCGAACAAGTCGGACGTGTCGGACGTCAGCCGGGCCTGAAGCCTGTAAAGGTGCGGATCGTGCGGCCACCAGAGGCGCGGATTGCGCCACGACGCGGTCAGACGCACCGTGTGGGCCGCGCCCGGCGCGACGCTCACGCGCGCCGAGGGGAGGCGTTTGACTTCTTTGCCATCGAGTTCCTGCACCGCTACAGCCACCTCCACCGTGCGCGCGGCAGCGCCGGCATTCATAATCTCTACCACCGCGGTCAATTGCCGATTTGTCACCGCTGGAATGGCAAAGATGTCGTTGACGAACACCTCGGGGACGACTTCAACGGCAATCTCTTCCCAGATGCCGATCATCTGCCGGCCGTGCGGGTCATAGCTGATGGCCGGATCGTAGAACTCATAGCGCGGTTTTTCCGCTTCCTGGCTGGTCATAGCCAAATGAAGGGTGTTTTCGCCCGGCCGGCAGGCGGCGGTGATGTCCGCATCCCAGGGCGCATAGCCGCCAAGATATTGTCCGCAATCTTGGCCGTTGACCCACACGCGCGTGCCGACATACGCGCCCAACGCCCGCAGAAACACGCGCCGGTCAGTCAGATTCGCCGGCAGGCGGAACGACCGTGTCAGCCAGACGCCGTTGCCGATCCCCGGCTTCCACATCGCAGGCACGGCTACGGTCTGCCAGTTGGGCTCCGCGGCCGGCGGCAGCGCCGTCATGTTCGTCTCCGGAACAGCCAGGTACCGCCATTCGCCCGCCAGGTCTAGATGGGCGCGGGGTGAGGCTTGCAATTCGGCCCTTCCCTGTATCAGGTTCGCCGACAGGACCAACATCACAACAGACAATGTGCGCACTTGCTTCCCCTTTTCCTCATGGTCTGTCGTGCCTGAGCGCTTCCTGATAAGCGGGCAGCGAAGTCACAAACTCCGGCCGCCCGCGGCGCATGAAGGGGCTTTCGCGCACGAGCGCCAACGCGTCGCGCGCCGCCTCGGCATGACCTTCGGCCGCGTAAATCTCCACCAGCGTCAGCGCGGCTTCCGCCCAAGCCTGGACGTTTTTCTCGATCTTCTTGACCTGCTCGGCGATCACTCCCACCGGTGTCAGCGACGTGAGCAGCTCATTGACGGCCGCTCGATGCATTTCGAGTTCGTCCGGCGCCACCGCCATTCGGAACCGTCCTTCCATTAGAATTTTCTTGAGGGTCTGTACCCGATCCTCGGCCTCGGTTCCCCTTAAATCAGGCAACCGCTCAATTCTGGGCCGATACCATCGCTCGCCGTCGCTGGGGTTGTCATAGCCCGGAAAGTAGGCCGGCCCCAGTTCGCCGGGGGAAGGATCCGGAAGATTGTTTTCGATGCGCATGATCGTATGTCGGGCATACTGACCGGGGATGCCTGCGGGGTCCAGTTCCACGGCCCGGCGCAGGTACTCCAGAGCCCGCGCGTTGTCGCCCAGACGTCGGTAGGACAGCCCAGCCATGCGGCAAATTTCCGCGTTGTTGCTTTCGAGGCCCAGTGCCTTGACGAAGGACTCAGCGGCTCCGGCATAGTCCTTCGCCTCGTACCGCGCCGCGCCTTGCTGATAGAGCGTCTCTTCCGCCGCCGCGCGGAACGCCAGACTCCCGGCGCCGAGCAGCAGCGCCCACATGATCTTCATGTTGTTCAGGCGCATGCCCATTCCTTTGGTTGCCGTATAACGTTGAAGACTTCCCACCAGCCATACTCTATACTACGAGGGAGGTCCGCCGGAATCCTGAATCGCGCAAAAAATATCCCACTTTGCGCAAGGGAAGGGACGCGGTTTCAGGTGTCAGGTTTCAGGAGGGAACGTCCTGGGTACAGCACGGCCCAAAGGGTAACCGCAAATTGACAAAAGGCAAACCACGAAACGACCTGGACACTTGGAGTCTTCGCCTGCCAGCGCCACGGCGGGCTTTCAAACTTCAGTGAATTACGATCACCGTGCCCCGCGGAAGGACGTGCTCCACCAGTTGCAGACCATTCCAGGCGATGAAGTTGGAGGTCGGGATGCCGCTGACGACACTGCCGCTGATGGTACCGCCGTCGGGCCTGACGGCCGGGAAGCGGACGTAGTTCTCGCCTTCGATGAACGCGCTCGCATTCATCGTGTTCGTGACCCCGCGCGTTTCTCCTCCGACGGTAAAGAGGTTGATCACGTTGGCGTACCCGCCGTTCTGCGCATAGAAGTAAAGATCGTACACGGCGTCCGATCTCAATCCGGTGATGGTGAAGGTCACCGTGGCCGCCATGCTTGTTCCGATAATGTAATCGTTCATCAGCGCCGGCGCTTTGGCCGCCGGTTTGTTGTCAAAGTGCGGACCGACGTCGTACAGCCTGAACGGCGCCACCGTCAGCGCGATCGTGCTTACCTCGCCGCCGTACGAGTTCACGAGGTTGGACACCGTCGCGTTGAAGACGGGGGCGCCCGGGGTGCCGTTCCACCGCGCCCCGGCCGCCCAGCCGTTCCAGAACGTGCCCGCATCCGGCGCAGCGCCCGTGCCCACGTACGTTCCCGAACTGCCGCCATCGGTCACGTTGAAATCCACGTTGATCACCCTCTGAGTTTCGAAGAAAGCGACGTTGTCCAGCAGCACGTCCGCGGCGCCCACCTCGCCGTTATCCGTGGCGTCGGCGAATGCGATGGTGGTGGAACTGCTATCGGCCGTGAATCCGCAACTGCCGGCGGTCCAGACCGTCTGGGTCAAGTTCCCCGGCGCGCTAAGGACAAACAGGTTGCTCGCCGCGGAGGCGGCGCCGACGATCTCCGCGCGCAGCTTCTGATTCGTAATCCCGAATATGCCGCAATCGAAGGTGAGGGCGTAGAATCGTCCGGGCCGGGTGGGCACGGCCTGCGCAATCCTGGCGCTGTGCGTGCCCGACGGCGGCGCGTCGCTGCCGGTCCCGTTGTCGAACACGGCCGCGTTCGTGCCGTGGGTTGCTCCATTGGGGTAGCCGGACGAGACGATAAACCGGTAGCCGGTCAGGGTCCATCCGGCGGGGCATTGGTGCCACTCGAGGGGCTGTCCGCCTCGAAACTGCCGTTGACGATCAGGTTGGTTGCCTAAGCGTCCCGAGCGAGAACTGCACAGATTGCAAGTGCCGCAAGACTATGACATGGCTTTTTCATAATGTCGCCTCCTACTTTTCATATTCCAATCTAATATTCTCATTGCGTGTATTGCAAGATAAAAAATAACATGTTGTTGTTTTATTTTTTCTCTGTGCTATCCTGATGAAAAGACCGTGGAAAAAATGAAGAACCGGCTACGAGATGAACAGTTGCTGGAGCTCCTGCGCTCGCGGGGCGCGGACAACTACGAGAGCATGGCCAGGGCGCTGGGCGTTTCGATCATGACCGTGCGCCGCGCGGTGGATCGATTGGCGGCGGAGGGGAAGGTGATCAAGACCCTGGGGGGCGCTCAGGCCGCGGGACTGCCCCCGGATTTCTACGAATCCGATCTGGCCGCGCGCCTGAAGGAGAACCGCCACCAAAAACGGGCGATCGCCCAAGCCGCCCTCGGCTTGCTGAACGCCCAGGACACGGTGTTCATGGACGGCAGCACCACCTGCCTGGAACTGGCGGCGGCGATCCGGCAATCGCGCATTGCGCTGAACGTTGTCACCAACTCGCTGCTCATCGGCCGCGAGGTCGGCCGCGACCGGCGCCAAGAGGTGACGGTGCTCGGCGGCCAGTACGATCCGGCCAGTCTGTGCTGCCACGGTCGGTTTTGCGAGGAGCAGCTTCATCGGATGCACTTCGACAAGGCGATCTTCTCGACCAAGGGGTTTGTGCCGGGCGAAGGCACGTTCGAATCGGCCGTGGCGCTTTTCCGCATCAAACGGCTGGCCGCCACGCGCGCGAAGCAGGTCTTGCTGCTGGTGGACCATTCCAAATTCGGGCAGCGCGCGCTGTCTCAGGCTCTTGACATCAGGGATATTGACGTTGTCGTTACGGATGACGGCACCCCGCGCAAGTTCGTTCGGGAACTGGAGCGCGCCGGCAAACGGGTTGAGATCGCCCCGCTGAAGCCGCAGACGCCGCCTCCGAAACGCGGGTAACTCCTCCGGAAAGGATTCCCATGCAGGCTCTCTCCAACGGATTGTTGACTGTAGTCATCGGAACCACCGGCCCGACGGACGCGCCGGGCTACTACGTCCAGGCGATCGAGCTGACGACTCCCGCCGGCCGGCATCGGCTTCTGGAGGGCGAACCGGGCCGCGAGTTCGCCATCGCGTCGGGCGGCATCGCCGCCTCGGCCTGCAGCGTGCGCCGCCGCGCCGATGGCGGCTGGGAAGCCACGCTTTCCGGAGAGGCGGACGGGTGGACGGCTCGCGAAGTCCTGACGCTCGCGCCGAATCGGCCGATTCTCAAGCGGGCGCAGACCTATCGCTTCAACCGCGAGATGGAGACCGCCATCTGCCCCGGGTTCCGGTTGAAGGCCATTCCAGCAGTCCGCTACACGTGTCCGTTGCTCGTCTGGGAACAGCCCCTGATCGGACTGTCGCCACAGCGCGCCGCCGTGGACTGGGCCCTGCCGCTTCCCTTTCACGTCTGGCATGACGGCGCCGTGGTGGCGATCTACGGGCTGGACAAGCGCGCCTCGCCGGGGACGATTGATTTCGCGCCGGTGAACGCGGACGGTTGGGCGCGGATCAGCGTGTACTACCCGGACACCGCGGCGCAACCCACGGTCATGAGCGCGCCGGGCTTCGGAACGCCACTGAGCCCCGGCCCGCGGCGTTTCAAGCCCGGCAGCGAAATCACGATGACGGAGATCGTCGGCGCCCACGCGCTGGCCCCCGGCGAGGACCCGCTGCTGGAGGCGGAACGGCTGGCCGCGGACGAACTGCTGGCGGCCCCCCCGCCGCCGGTGGACTTCGCGGCGGTTGCGGACGGTATCGCCCGCTTCTATCCGCGCTGCGAGCTGTGGGAACCGGACGCGTTCGGCCCCGGCCGCGGCTGGTTTGCCAACATGTGGGTGCGCACCCATGTGGGTCCGGCCCGCAAGCGCGGCGACATGAGCGGCTATTTTGACCTCGGCTGGGGCGAAGGCATCGCCGTGGAAACGATACTCGGCATCGTGCATCACTGGAAACGGACGGGCGAGACAAATCTACTCGCGTACGTGGATGAGATGACGCGCAATATCGAGCTATTCAAGCGCGGCGCGGGCGACGATCAGCCCTATTTCGACCGCTCCGACGGCCGACGCTTCGGCGACTTCATGATGGATGCGGCGCCCGGCTCCCGCATCTGGACGCACTCGCTTGGGCATACGGGCAGCCAACTCCTCCAAGCGTATCAGGCCGCCCCGGACTACCCCACGCCGGAGACCCGCGATGCCTGGCTCGCGGCCGCGGCCTCGATGGCCCGCTTTTTCGCAAAGCACCAGAAGGCAAACGGGGATTTGCAGGATATCTTCGACGACCAGGATCGCGAGGTGAACGCCAAGGCGCACCGTGTCACCGCGCGGGCCGTGGTCTGCGGACTGTGGACGCGCTATGGCCTGATCACAGGAGACAGGAGCTGGACCGCGCGGGCGCTACGCTTGGCCTACGCCGTGGCGCCTGAAATCGAACGCTGCGAATACTACAATCAAATGATCGACGGTTTGTCTGCGCCGATTGAATTCACGGACGGCGAATCCGCCTACTACGTGCTGGAAGGGCTCGTGCCGCTGTACGCTGCCACGCGCGATCCGGCCATTCTGGCTCTCTGCAAGCGAGCGGCGTCGTTTGGTATCGCCTGGACCTATTTCTACGATCTGCCCAACGCGTATCGCGGCATCGCGCGCGGCGGTCAGTGTTGCCGCATGCCGGATTACCCCCTGCTCTATCCCATCGGCCCGGCCAAGGCCATGACCCCTTTGCTGGATCTGCACGACCTGACCGGCGATCCGCTGTTCGAGCGAATGGCCGCCGAAGCGGTCGCCTTCATCGGCCGCTGGCAGGTCGAGGCGCCTGGTCGGCCATGGGACGGCGGTATGATTCACGCTTGGGCACAGTTTTGCGGCAAGCCCTGGGGTCCGGACCTCGCGGGGCAGGTTGACACCGGCATGGCCACCGGCAACAGCCTAGCCGCGATCGAAGCCTGGATGGCCAGGAAACTGTCAAAAGTTGAATGAAGAGCAATGAAAGCCGTGTGTGGGTATGTGGGTGCGTGAGTTTGTGAGTGAGGAGGGATTGGGGTGGTTAAGCATTTCAGGGAACTCAGGGTCTACCGTGAGGCGTTTGACGCGGCCATGCGGATCTTCGAATGCTCGAAGGAGTGGCCGACGGAAGAACGCTACTCGCTCACCGATCAGATCCGACGTTCGTCACGCTCGGTCTGCGAGCAGATCGCCGAAGCATGGCGAAAACGCCGCTATAGCTCCCATTTCCGCAGCAAACTGACCGATGCAGACAGCGAGGCGGCTGAAACACAGTCGTGGCTGGAGTTCGCGCTGCGCTGTGGGTATATCACGAGAGAGATCTTCGATGAGCTGGATGCGGTCTATGAGAAGGTGAGTGGGGGGCTGGTCAACATGATGGCCAATGCCGAACAGTGGTGCATTTCAAGCAACCAGGTGAGGGAGGATGGGGTGGAATACGAGCCGACCGAAGGCCTCACATACCCACGCACTCACACACCCACAAACCCGGGGGAGAACGACCCATTCGCCACAACGGCTTGATGAAACGACGATTAGTCCTACAACCGGGGCGGCATTCTTGACAGGACCATAGCCCGAAGCAGGAGATGAATATGACTGTGGAACCGATGCCTCCAAAACCAGAAGTCGCCCATTTTCTTTTTATTCCCCACACCCACTGGGAAGGCGCGGTCTTCAAAACCCGCGAGGAGTATCTGGAGATGGGGCTGCCCATCATCCTGCGCGCGCTGCGCCTGTTGAAGCAGTACCCGGACTACCGGTTCGTGCTGGATCAATCGTGCTACGTTCAGCCTTTCCTAGAACGCTATCCCGAAGAGGCCGCAACATTCCGCGCCCTGCTCGCCGAGAAGCGCCTGGCCATTGTCGGCGGCATGGTCGTCATGCCCGATGTGAACATGCCCTGCGGCGAGTCGTTTGTCCGTCAAATGCTTTACGGCAAGTTGTTCTTCCGACGCGAATTGGGCGCGGACGTCACCGTGGGTTGGCTCCTGGACACCTTCGGTCATCATGCCCAAATTCCGCAATTGATGCGACTGGCGAGCTACACCTCGTTCTGGTCCCAACGCGGCATCCCGGACGAAACGACACCGTCGGAGTTCGTCTGGGAAGGCCTCGACGGCACGAGCATCCCGTTTTATTGGACCCCGCTGAGCTACGCGGTGACCTATGGCTCGCCCAAGACCCTGCCCGAGTTCCGCCGGTTTATGATCGAAAAGTACGAACAACTGGGCCGGTTCACCCGCGCACCCGACCGCGCGGGGCCCGCCGGGGCGGACGTGTGCCTTCCAGAGGAACACGTGCCGGAGCTGATCGAGGCGTTCAACCGCCAACCCAACGCCCCGTTTCGTCTGCGCATCGGCCTGCCGTCCGACTACGAGGCGCTGGTCGAAGCGCGGCCGACGCCGCGGCCCGTGTGCCGGGGCGACTTGAATCCCATTTTCCAAGGCACGTACAGCAGCCGCATCGAGCTCAAGCAGCGGACGCGGGAAATCGAGCGCCTTCTGACAGCCGCCGAGAAGCTCGGAGCAATGCTTGACGCGCGGGGTCTGCCGGTGGATGAGCGGAACCTGCGGCGCGCCTGGGAGCCCGCGCTGTTCAACCAGACCCACCGGCGTGATGACCGATCACGTCTATGAAGACACGATCCGGCTCTACGACGTGTCGCGCCAACTGGCCGAGGAGGAACTCGAAACCCGGCTGCAACGCCTGGCATCGCAAGCCGATACGACGGGGGCAGGCGTGCCTCTGGTGGTGTTCAATCCATTAAGCTGGACGCGCACCGACGTGGTGTTCGCCAACGCCGGTTTCACCGAGGCTGAGGTGCGCGGGCTGAAGCTGACGGATCCCGACGGCCGGGACGTGCCCTTCCAGATCGTCGAGGCGGACCGGTCCGAGAACGGCTCGTTGATTCGCGTGAAAATCGCCTTCCTCGCGCGCGAGGTGCCGGCCCTGGGGCATGCGGTGTACCACCTCGCGCCGCTCAAAGAGTCGGCTGGGACGGAGCCCATCGCAAACGTGGACGCCGCAAACAATGTTCTGGAGAACGAGTTCTATCGGCTGGAAGTGGATCGCGCCACGGGCGCGATCGCGAGCTGGCTGGCGAAGGAAGGCGCGTGGCCCGTGCTGCGCGCGCCCGGCAACGTGGTGGCCATGGAGGAGGACCGCGGCGACTTCTGGGAACTGTACAAACCGCTGAGTTGGGGCTTCATCACCGCGAAGGATCGCCAGGGCGCGGCCAGTCCCGGGCAGGGCGTGCTCAGTACTGACCAGAGCGCGGCGGAACTCGGCACGCTCCGGCGCGGGCCGGTGTTTTCGGAACTGACCGTTGCGCACTCCTTCGGCGAGAATGGCCGCTTCGAGACCGCGGTGCGGCTCTACGCCGGCCTGCGCCGCGTCGAGATTCGCACGAAGATTCTGAACAACAGCCGGTTCGTTCGCTACCGGGTCCAGTTCCCCACGACGCTGACGGCGGGGCGAATCGTCCGCGAAATCCCGTTCGGCGCGATCGAGCAGCCGGAGGGCATCGAGCATCCCGCGCAGAACTGGCTGGACTACGGCGACGGGACGCGGGGCGTGGCCCTGCTCAACCGTGGCCTGCCAGGGAACAACGTGGCGGAGGGTGTGCTGTTGCTCTCGCTCTTGCGCAGCACGGAGATCGTGGCCTACGGTCATGGCGGCGGGTATGAGGGCCAGGCATCGTCGTCCGGGTTTGCCCTGGGCAAGGAGTTCACCTTCGACTATGCCCTCGTGCCTCACGCCGGGTGTTGGCGTCAGGCCGGCATCTACCAGGACGGCCTGGAATTCAACCACCCTCTGCTCGCGCGCACCGCCGCAGCCCATCCAGGTCCCCTTCCCCAACGCTGGAGTTTTCTCTCGGTCACGCCCGATCATGTGGTCGTCTCAGCCCTTAAGCGGGGCGAAAATGGGGGCATCGTGTTGCGGGTTTATGAGGCAACGGGCCAACCGGTCCAAGGGGGGACAATCCGGTTGCCTGCCGGCGTAACCCATGCGGAAGAAGTCAATCTGCTGGAAGACCCCATCAAAGAACTGAAGGTGGACAACGGCGTTCTGCGCCTGGACCTGCGTCCGTTCGAGATCAAGACAATCGCCTTGCCGGCACGGTCTGACGGATCATGAATGGCGAAACAGGAGGGCGCATGACCCGGTGTCGTGTTTTCTTTGGAGCGATGCTCGCAATCGTCGCGGCGATGGCGGCCTTGGCTGACGAACCGCGCGACGGACAGAGGGAACCCTCCGTGCCGAACAATGGAGATACCGAGACGTCTTCGATCCAAGCCAAAGTTCCCGATTTGTGCGTGCTGCTTGCGGACCACTGGAGTTACACGGGCATCGGCTGGTCGTATGGGCTGAAATCGTGCGCGCAGTCGGTCGAGAACTGTCTGGCGATGGCCGACTACAGCCCCAGCGTCAAGACGGGCATCAATCTGGACGCGCTGGCTTATGCCCTGATCGCCGAGTCGTATCCGGAGACCACCGAACGCCTGAAGCGGTATCTCAAGGAAGGCAAGGTCGAGATCGTCGGCGGATCCTATGCTCAGCCGATGGGCTCCATGATCTCGGGCGAGTCCAACGTCCGCCAGTTGACGGCGGGCCAGCAGACCATCCACCAGACATTGGGGATTTGGGTGTCCAGCTTTCTGGAGGAAGAGGAGTTCACCCATCCGCAACTGCCGCAACTGCTCAGGCAGTCCGGCTATCGCTATGCCAGCACGGCCCAATGCGATACCTGGGGCAAGCACGGCAGCCCCCCGCTGGACGTGAACGTCTTCCTTTGGCGCGGCCTGGATGGCACGTGCATTCCGGCCACGCCCATCAACGGCCTTGTCTTCCATCCGCCTGCAGTCACGCATGATATTGACTGGCTCTGGTCCGACGAGGGCCGTGGGCGGATGGCCGAGCTGCGGCACTCCGGCATGCCGCTGGCCATCAAGTGGACCGAATTCGGCTGGGGGCCCGACGAACTGGAAGGCACGAGCGCGAACAAGTTCCGGCCGGCGCTGTTCCGACAGCTTTCGGAGACCTTCAACGTGCGCTACGTCACGCTGAGCGAGTACCTCGAGGCGTACGGCCAGACGGCGACGAAACGAATAAGCTGGCGCATGGACGATTTCCGCAAGCTGCTGCCGTGGGGCGTCGGCGGCGATCAACTGCGGCGGAAGGGCCGGGCCGTCGAGGCGCTACTGCTGGCCGCGGAACGGTTCGACGCGGCGGCCGGCCTGCTGGGTCTGAAAGAGGAACGGACGGCGGACCTTGACCAGGCATGGAAGCATGTGCTGATCGCCCAGAGTCATGACGTGTCCCTGTGCGAATACGAGCCTGGGCTGAGCGATCCCGCCGTTCAGGCCTTCATCGCCGCGACGGGCACGGCGGAGGAGAACCGGCACGTCACCACTTGGGGAACATTCGGTTTCCGCCACCTGGAGGTGGCGCAACGGAAGGCCGAGG
>Ga0308419_1000876_pt1 | contig 20650 bp, 22 predicted proteins | sample HotsprSampleMS50_FD_203674 | JGI IMG/M metagenome (GOLD analysis project Ga0308419, IMG submission 203674) | Hot spring phototrophic mat microbial communities from Mushroom Spring, Yellowstone National Park, Wyoming, United States - 20090730_MS50 ... | reverse complement strand
TGTAACTTTTGGCGAACCAGGTCGATACGGAGTAACACTTGCTTTGAACTGCGTATCGTTCAACGTCGGAAGCTCTTGTGCAGCGTTGCGATACAACGCTTCCGCTTGCTGACGTAACGTATCTGCCGATGATCGCAAAGAGGTAATACGTTCAAGGACACTCGTCGTATGTACATTGACATTCGTAGAGACGTCTTGCGGCTGTGTGATTCCGGTGTATATCCACCATTGATCGCGTGCGCATTTATCGGACATTTCAACCCCCTATACGCCGCTTGGTTGGCGCAAACTCGACCTGTACGTATTGTAAATCAAATGGAGAATTCCCTATACGAAACATGAAGTTATTGCTAACCAATGCGCGACCGACTGCACAACGAACGGCTGATTGAGTCTCTGGACTTGCGGTTGGTTGTGTGTAAGTGTATGCATCATAGTCCCGCCCACGTTCAGCAAACACCATTACATCCAACGGGTCTTCATGTTGTCCGTAAGTGTAAACGTACGCGATACGTTTACGAACGGGGCTATCGAACAATACGCGACCAGTCTGAACCCATGATGCCGGTGCAACAGTATCACGAGAATACAACCCATCTCGACCAGCACCAATAGCAAGTTTAGACGTTGCGACGAATTCAGTAACCGGCACGCCCACGTAACGACTCATTGCCCATACACGCGCATCGGCTGTCCATACATCAGCGACATAGTTAGCTAAATCAGGCTCGTAGAAATCCGGTAGCAACGAACGTGGCAACAAGGCATTTACACTGTCACTAACGTCAAGCATTTCGCGAATTGACGTTGTGATAGTGCCTTTGACGATGATTGCATCTGTAATATTGAGCAGATCAGAGATGTGTGTAGCGTGATTTCCAGAAGCAACGAGCGCATCGCCAACTGCAAAGATATCTACAACTTGCACAACATAATTGTTGCGAGATGTAACATTAAAATTGGTAAACAAATCATCAACAACTTTAACTTTTACTATCGACTTACTACTATCTTTTGCAGAAAAAACATCTTGTGCAATTGTAAGCAAATCTGCCTTTGCAGTAGAAGTACTGCTAAAGCGAATATGATCAACTACAAACTGATTGGATGAAATACGGACAGCATCTGTCACTACAATGGAATCTGAAAGTTGAGTATAGAACCGACTGCTGATAGCACTACTAGCCGCCAGTACGTCTAAAACATTAGTTTCAATCGTAGCTTGTGTTGTAACGACATCACCCACCTTAGCAATTTCAACAATTACACCGATGCCGCCGCCAGATAACGTTGCCGACGCACCGATAACCTCAACCAGCGCCGGTGAGACAGTTGCGAAAGCCGCGGTGTGTACGCCAATTACATCTGCAAACCTCAAGATAGGGTGTGCTCGAATTTGTGCACGCACCCCCAAAGATTCGGTGATTTGTGTGTTCGTTGACATAACACCCCCTAACAATCTTTACATAACTATACCAAAAAACATTGCATTGACAGGTACATGCGCAACAGTCAAACTGCCTTTGACATACAACTGGTCAGACTCCCAATCAACATTTGTTGCAAAATACGGCGTACCATAATAATTATACGCTATAAACCAGTTAGGTGGGGTATTGTATTTAAGTTGGGTATTGGTTCTTCGAAGCAAAAAATTAGACCAATCAAACCATCCAAGTGAGGTACCGTCTCTTCGAAACGTAAACGCAAACCAATAATTGCTAAATACATCAGCTTTATATGTACCAGACGTGTCCTCAGTTATGTGGATGGTTTTAGCCGATAAAACAGTACCGTCTAAATCAGGTAACCCGTACACAACTATTCTCGAATCGTCGATGTAGATAGAGTGAAGGTCACCTTCATTTGCCGGCTCACCGTTCCAAGGTGAGTTAAGATTAAATGGGCCATGCACAAAAGTGATATCGATATAATTTTCTGCATATTCAAAAGAAAGGACTTTACCATAGCCCTGCAAATGGTAATCTCTGTACGTACTTAAATATGCGAATAATACTGACCTGTCATTTGCAGCCTGAACAAACCACCCATCAAAACCAATAATCGTCTTATAACGATAACTTGTGTGAATTTGTCGATATATATGAGCACGTTCATTCCCAAGATCATATACCACATCAATTAAATTAATATTCTGAGTATCGTATTCATTGATCAACAAGCTAGGAGTAGGTCGAATTTCCCTATCTGTAAAATAAAACTTAGACGTATACGGTACAGGACTATCATCAGCAACATAAGCAAGATAGCTATAATAACCGTCTTGCGGCATACTTGAAAAGGTTGCTGGGCCTGGAGGTTGCACTGACAATCCATCATCACCAGCTACAAAAACAAAAGGTTTACGATCTTTTTTTTCATCCAATTTCAGACGATCACCATCATGCATAAGTATACGCAAGCTGTCATTTATATAAGTTACGTACATCGGTGCTGGGCCTACGGATGGAATTAAATGTGGATTTCTCTCCAAAAATTTATCGTAATGAAGCCTATAATCGAACAACTTTACATTACCAAGCACGTCATCCCAAAGTCTAAGTATTGGCGTATAATAGTTATTGTCATAATTTGCATACTCCTCTAAATAACCTTCCTCCTCAACTACCTTATCAACAACAACCGAAAATATCGGTTCTATAACATAATCATCGAAAATCTGTTGCGCTGCATCTAAATCCGACGATGCTGTAGAAATAATTTGATCAATGACGGCATCAGGAAGTAACAATGCTTTAATATAATCGCAATAGTCTCTAAATTTAAAAACGTATAATAAAGCAAGACCATTTGGATTTACCCGACTGGCAAAATCATTATACTGAATATCGAACGTAAGTTTGTAACATTTCGAATATATTCGCTTGCCAAGATGCACGTCAGGTGTCCTACTAATGGTTATATTCGCAGCTTCATTTGCAGTATCTGCAAATGCCCAACCATGCGATATAGATTCATAATAATTACCATCAGCGTAAAAATCCGACAAATCTACGTCTGCTTTGACGACATAACCACTCCGACACCAACGATCTAAAATGAATTGATCTATAGGGAAGCAGTCATTTAACGGAAACCCGCCCAACGCTTCAAAAAGAGTTGCTGTACCCAACTTAAAAGGTCTATACGTTTCAATTTCAGGGTACACTCGTTTATACAAATCTCTTACTTCATCAAAAAACGATGCAATATCTCGAAACAGTGGTGCGACATAAACACCGCGATAACCAATTTCTACCAAGAAAGGTTCCTCATCTCGTTGAGGATCGGCGCAGAACGGAGCAAGCCAAGCGATACCATCACACGCCCTAATTAGAGCATTCGTCACATTACGACGACCCCACATAATACCGTGCGTTTTATGCCAACGATAGTCAAAACGAATGTCGATAGCTTTAAACATCTCATTATTTTTAAAATTAGAAATGGATGGAACATTTGCAGTATCACAAGTAAAATAAACTTCTTTAGAAGCATTATCGACCAATGAAAGAGTCAATGATGATAGTGGGGGTTGTTTTGTAGCTCGTAACCACAAATCAAAAAAATCTCCCATCTCGAACATACGACCAACACCCATTAGCAACTGAACTAATGGCCGCATGTTTCCAGTATATTTACCAGGAAAAACTTGACGCGCTGTCGGAGGAGTCACGTACTCTTCATCAATCATCGAATAGCTAAATTTCTCTTTAGCTTTACTACCTATACATAAATAATACGTACCGTAACCAACATGGTTACCACCATATACTACAGTGCCGTCATCCAGCAACTTAAAAGCAGTTACAGACCAACCTGGATATTGCATAACAGTATTATTTATAAACGTATATCCTATAGAAAAAGCATCTGACGAAGCGATTTCGTTTTCAACAATAACAGTTTGACGCGAATGAAGTCTTATTTTCTTAAACAATTTGATTTGGTTGAAAAGATCGCCAGTCTTCAATTTACCTTGAACTGGATATGTGTTATCTATAAAAAGACCCCCCTTCTGTGTAGAACCAGAAGCCACCCCACTCACAAAACTAATGATTTTATACTCCTCAGTTTCAATAGGATTATACTCATCACTTTCTTCATCGCCATGCAATTGTACAGGCAACAGTTCAATGTGCACTCGGACTACATCATTCAAAACCTGTACGCGAACGATAGACCCATCTTGCAACTCTGTCGTATGCACAGAGTTAGCTAAGCCAGACAAATTTGAACGGTTACACGCAGATTCAGCAAACAGCACAGCATCTCGAATGTGCGTACCAGAAGGCTGACCGTTCTCATATGTCACTACAAACTGTCGCATAAACACCTCACAATGTAACTGTTAGTGGCATCGCTCGATCAGATGTAACATCCAAAACGAATTGTAACGGCATGTCACGCGACATCGGTACACTGTCCGGCACGCATGTAAGATCGAAATTTAACGGCAACGAGCCTGACCACGGCTCGTCCAAAACAAATCGCAATGGCATGTCACGCGACATGCATGTAGTAGAGTCGGACTGTGGCGTAGAAATCTTGAAAGAAACCTTTCCAAATTGTGTGAAAGAAGTTTGCGCAGTATCTAGATAAACATACTGAATAAAGTTACCAATTATAAATTGACTGCTGATTTGTGTAAATGTCGAAGCTGACACTTTTATTGTAGCAAAACTAGATGCTCCGCTACTGAATACAATCTGAATGTCATCACCGAAAACAGTTTGACTAGGTGTAACCAAATTAATAGCTAAAGGATTCTTGTGAATTGTCACACCATCAAGCTGTGACAAGATAAAGTGCGGTGCAGGTACATTTAAAAAATATGAGCCATCTGTATAAATCTCAGTTACAGATTTTGTCACACTACAGATGCCAAATGTTTCGACAAGAGTTACTGAGCTTGGATTAATAACCGACCCTTCGACTAAACAAGTGACGAAAGGCACACACGGCTGATGTACACCATAAATACGTAAAAGATGCGGTACTGGTTGTATAGAAAGAGCAGTACTTACCGAGGTAAAATCAATTCCGGATGCGTAAAAATGCTGAGTAGAACTACTTTCAGGCATATGAATGAGTAACTTACATATACCTGTGCTAAAAAAGCTTGGTGGTACTGATAGTATCTTTAGCTCAATCATTTTTAGCCACCCTAGTCTTTCGCACCGTTTCCGGTGCCTTGCGGTTTCGCGTTGGCAACTCGCTACTCCCTACAAGTCACCGACTTTAGTCGGGGGTGGTTGACACACTATCCATTTCGCGCTTCCCACAATTTCAAAATCTGCGTTTCCGACAATGCTGAAGGAAACCATCCAAGCTCTGAAATCCAGCCATCAAAATTTTTACCGACAAACAACTGTTGTGGCGCATTATTATAATATAAATACAGCCCAGCATTTTGATAGATTGTTGGTAGACGAACAGTATGGGGATTAACTTCAACTTGCAGCGTCGGCTGACTGACATCTGTACCTAAATATAACTTTACATAAGACAGCTCAGTACGTCTATGTAGTGAAACTACACACGTAACAAAATACCATGTATTTACATTCAACACAGTGCTGAGTTGGTATTCATTCAAAGAATAAGTAGAATCATACACACGCATTAATAAATACCCGTCAGAAACAATCAAAAATTCAACAGCAGGTATATTTGCCATCATTGCGCTTAAAATATAAGCTAAATCAGTTGGTAAATTCGCTAACTTAATCCAACAAGTAAGCGATAATGTATTTTCGCTACCAAACGTTAAAGGTGCGCCTCGCTCTGCTATCAAATAACTATCACTCGATCCAAAGAGTCGCACACTTGCACTACCAGCTACAGGAGACAGTTCAGAAAACAAATAATCACTAGTATTAGTTGTTGTAGGTACTAAATGCGCTTTAGAATTATCATCGCCATAAGTAAGTAACATCCGACACGAACCATTACTTACAGCATCATCAAACTTATAATAACGTAACGGATGGTAGGATAATGCAGTTTGGTGATATTTAGACAATACATAGCCATCCCGCAAATTTATTTTAGCATACAAATCACTTACTTGAGCATTAGTTAGCACATATGGATATACTGCATAGTAAATTAAATCAAACACTCTTGCAGCAGAGTAAGGCAGAACAACTACATAACCTGGGACAGAGTTATTAAGAGCATTAAATGTTATTGTCGTTGATTGAGAACTAACTAAAGAGCCGTTAACAAACAATTTGATAGAAGTACTAACATCTATAACCAACATTAAATGGATATAGCCAGAGTATCCACTAAGATCAAAATCAAAATACGTTCCTGGCGCATCAAATAAATTTAAATACCAAGCGTGTGTAGGGCGTACTACTAATCTAACAATTGGTCTATTATATACAGTATCATATAAAAATTTCACTGCAAACCGACAAAACGCATAGACATATGACACACCAATACGAATTATCGGATCACTATCATATGCGTAACTGACTATATCCCAGACAATTGTCTGCTCTATAGCTTCAGAAGAACTAAAAGCATCTACATTAATAAAACATTCGAAACTTTGTTGAGTAAGGTCAGATCGTGTCGATGTGTGTGCTGTTGGCGCACCGTGAGCAACTAGCGGTATGATACGTTCTGACGGCGGTAAAAAAGCAAATTCAGACTCATGAGAGATACTATTGATTCTAGGATATGGTAAGCTATCCTGTGTAAAAAGCTGGACTGCAATAGGTATATAATTGTTGTACTCACGAATCGTACGTATTTGACCTCCTAATGAAGTGCTACACCGCGCACGAACATCATACGCATCAAAAAGATTACCTATAAAAACTCTATAGTGTGCCCCATACAAGCAAGACTGTGCAAACCAGTTTGCTAAAGACAAATCTTCAACCGGCGTTAGTTTATCACAAATTTTTGCTATTTTATATGGTTCTGTATTATCTGTAACAATTACAGCATAATCATTACGATACGGCGACACACCGACGAAATTAAACTTACCCTCATTATCTGTCACTGTGTAACCAATAGGTATTGTAAACGGTGTATCACTTGGCCCTAATGCAACCAAATACACTGGTGTATTTACCTTCGGTGCGTTGTCCTCGATGACACTACCAAAAATTCGCCCATACCCTAGAAACGATCCGTATTCAATAGAATTTCCAAGATACCACATAACACCTCCAATACTATCCGACTCGACTTTGCCAAAGATTTACTATATCTGCTTCTGTTAACAAACGCGGAATTAAAGCAACCTCTGAAATGTAACCGCACAACCCTTTACCAATCACCAACTGTGATGGTTTCGTAGCAGCAGATATAGGTACGAAAGACGGTGATAGGTCATAACTGACAGGATCATTAGGAAAGTCATAGCCAAATGGTAGCACATCATAAGTGTTGAAAAAATTAAACTGCCTCAATGCAGGTCGAATAGCATTTGAACCAACATATAAGAACCAACGTTGATAAGAGGAAGATAAAAGCGCATCGCCAACAACAAAAGCAATAAAATACCAAACATTGAGATCAAATCTAAAGTTAGTAGTTATGTCGTTAATAGTTACCCCTGGTTTGAAGCACAAATAATTGCCCGCATCAACATACCATGAATGGTACCCATTATCAAACTCCAAAATAACACCTCGATTGGAAGAAGCTGTCAGCTTCAACCAACACGTAAATGTCAAGAAATGAACATTACCAATACTAAATGGTGAAGCATGATCACCTGTCAAATAACAACTCGCATTGCCAGAAAAACCTATACTTTTACCACCATTTACCGGGGATGGTGCGTCAAACACATATTGGTCTAAACTTCCGACAGGGTGTAAATGCGCCGCAGATTTCGCATCTCCATATGTTGTAAACGATGGAATGACAATATTAGCCCCGTCATTAACAACTTCCATAGAATAGTAACGTACAGGATGCCAACTAAAAACACGCTGTTGATATTCAGGCAACAATGACGATTGCTGTATCGACACATACCGATATAATGCATTAATCTCATCAATAGTCAACGCTCTAGGATAAACCGCAAAAAATGCCGTATTAACAACATTGGCAGCAATCACCGGCAAATTGAAAATTACAAAACTTTCCAAATCAATATTTAGAGTTGTCTGATCAAAGTCCATCCTGTCACCGTTAACATAACATGTTACCACGCCATTTTTTTGTATTACAATAACTACATGTCGTAACAAACTTTCCTCATAAATATAAAACATTTTACGGAATTGAAGAGGTACTTCAAAATTATCATTATTAAGCGTAAACGAGATATTGGGACTCTGTCCAAGAGAACTTAACGACCGCAAAAAAACATAAAGAAACGCACTAAAATTATATTGCTGCTCCCCATAAATATGTACATTCTGTCCGACCAACTCAGGTTTTCTAAACACTAAATTAGCAGTAATCGCAGGGTCTATAGTATCAACCTCTAATTCTTGATTAACAATCAAATCCCACAAAAACGCATACGTATTGTACTGATCAAAATCAGAAAGATCGACTAAAAATTCAACAGTATATGCGTCTGGAACAGATCGAGTATAAGAATGTTTAGATGGGACACCATATGCAGTAATGCACGCATCAGATAAAACTACAGAATTTAGATACTGTCCGGCATATTTCGCATCAGGAACAGAGCTTGTAATCTTGCGATATGGTACAAAAGCAGATACACCAGCACCGTGCACCTGTAAATTTTTACCAGCAGCAAAACCGTTTAGCGAATAAAAATTTTGAATTTTGCGTACACCAGATGGACTACTTACATCTTCCACACGATATGCTTGATACAAATCGTAACCAGTAATTCTATATTGTGCACCAAGCAATGATGATTGTATCGTCCAATTTATCAATGACAAATCTTCAACTGGGCGAATACCTGAAATAATTTTAGGTTCCTTCATAGGAACATCGTTATCGTAAGCTATAACAGAATATGTTGTATTTGGATTTAACCCAGTAAATACAAAATTACCAGCATCATCAGTAATTGCGCTGTCGATAATTGACATATCAGTTTTTTGTACAGATGATACTGAGAGATTTTGTACAAAAGGTTCTCGATGTGCTAAATAAACTTTTGTGTTCGGCTTAAACACATCATCTTCAGCGACACTGCCGCGAATAATGCCAACTCCGGGACGATTGTCTGCACAAATGATACGCATTGTTACAACTTAAAAATCTTATTTGGACCAGTATCCCATACAACAATAATGTCACCGCCATTAGGTTGGACAGGAAACCCAATACCTGTATCGATCCAAACAAGTAAACGACTCAAATTCTCAGCAGCATCATGAATGTACAAAATCAATCCTGTCACAGGATAGCTACCAGCAGGCACTGCTGAAAAAGTGACTGGTGCAGCCGCTGCTACGCCACCAGTCGAACTTTTGTTAGTCAATGGTACACCATTAGTCACTCGCGCTGGCACTGGTATATCTACCAATGTGCGATGTGCTGAAAAATTGGGTGTGTATTGAGAACCTGCTATCAGCATACACCGCACATCGTCAGCAATCCAATTGATTCGACCTTCCAAAAAATCTTGACGTGCGCTATCGTAAAGCATGTTAGCCATACGACACCTCACACATCCTGCAACACTAAATTATACTGAACACTAAACGAACTACCATTATTCATAGTATATGGCGCAGGGTAGCGCACCGCAGACAACAACACACCGTTCGTACCACCTTTAATAGGCGAACTCAGAAGTGCAGCACCAGAGATCGTAATCGACGTCGTGCAAACAATACTAAACAGAGCAGGTGCATTACTATTCGAAATCGTCGGTGATGTAGGGTTTGTAGAATTCGGCACCCATTGCGGACGGCTAGTCTCAGAATAACCCTCTGTCGAACTAGTAATTTCTGATGCTACCGACGCAAAGTTAGAAGCTGTCCAGTTCGGGCTAGGACTTACATTACCGCTAAACAATGCAATGTACCAGTTAGAAATTTGCAATTGTCCAAGAATGCCAGACTTGAACAGGTAAATCAACCCTTCGTTAGGCACAAGGTTCTCATATTGCCCAACCTCTTTACCATCAATGAAGATAGTGTAAATACCTTTCGCACGCAGACCATGCTTGATGCAGTAGGCGATTTCTTTGGCGTCCATCATAACCTCCGAATGAAAAACAGACGATAGCCATCACGCACAATCATACCCTCATATAAAGGCAAATTGCGCACCTGTGCAACTTGGGGATGTGTAACCATACCTTGCCCATCCCCAAGCGCGAACCCACTAGATGTGAAAAAAACAACGAATCGACCAACAGACGGCTTACCAACTATCTCACCATCGATAACCAAACACGCACCAGGTGCTGACTGTCCAGCGACAACACGAATACGCATTTCTAATGGAGTCACGCCGTCTAAAAACAACACACGATCAGGTAAGCCAACAAACAGACCTGTCTCCAAACCAGCTAGCCATGTAACATCTTCACCAAGCTCAATATAGTCCGTCAACAAATTATGTGCGCCATAGCGTAACGGTTGAGAGAACAACAACTCTGAACCCTTCGCTACAACAATCCGACCATTCCAATATGTGATGTACCGACCTCCAGGCATATCTACTACACGATCATCCAGATCATCGACATCTGCATTAGCTTGCAACCGTGCAATCGAACCATCGAGTCGAAAAACGCCGAACCCATCAGTAAAATACGGTACACCTGCAATCTCTGTCCAGGCTAACCGCGAAGCCTCGGTCGAACCGAAACCAAGAAACCCGAACTCGGTAATCTCACCAACCTGACCATCGACAACACCGTACACACGATCATTACAGACGAAGAGCGAATGAGCTATCGACGAATCAATCTTCAACCACCAAGGAGCAGAAACAACTGAACCTTCTGGAAGCACATCCACGTTCAGTGCATCAAACAACCCATCATTGGGAATGTCGGATGCCTTTACTCCGACAAACATCCCCTTTGACCACGGGCCAAGCGAAGCAAAATTAAACTTAGCCATATTTCTCTCGCAAGCACCTACCTCGCCAACTCATACATCGTTCTACACGTATTATACACCTCGGCTAATCGTTCTGCATCGGCAGCATACCTTGCAAGAAACTCTGCATCTCGTCGAGCCAGTTGCGCTCCGGTGCAGACACAGTTAGTGGTGGTAGTTTTGGACATGGTTGCACTGTCTGAACGATCGGGGCGCTCGCGCACCCCTGCAAGAATACTATCGAGCTGACTAGAAATGCTACGGACTCTCTTTTCGTATTCACGGCGCTGCGCCTCCATTTCAATGACGAGCTTAGCTTCTTTCTCGCGAGCCTGCTGAACCGCAGCCAACGCCTTTTGAGCTATAACAGCACGTTCTTCTTCCCACGCTAATTTAGTAATCCTTCTGCCATAGTCATACCCAACAGCAAAGGTAGCAACGCTAAAAACTACAGCAATTAATGTAGTTAGCCAGTTCATCCCTCAAATCCCATACACAACCAGTTCATCCCTCAAGTCCCATACACAACCAGTTCATCCCTCAAGTCCCATACACAACCAGTTCATCCCTCAAGTCCCATATACAACCAGTTCATCCCTCAAGTCCCATACACAACCAGTTCATCCCTCAAGTCCCATACACAACCAGTTCATCCCTCAAGTCCCATACACAACCAGTTCATCCCACAAGTCCCATACACAACCAGTTCATCCCTCAAATCCCATACACATCCTATATTCTTTCTCGCGTCGTTTTACCAACCCTGGCAGCACCCGACCACCAGCATACACCCAACGAAGAAGCTCCCTACACGCACCTGAATAATCTGGCGGATTCTGTTTGAGCTTCTTTACCAACGAAGAATTACAAGCTGCATTTGCACCGACATTGTATGCCCACGACACGATTGCATTCCACTCGTGTTCTGCCAACGGGACGTCACCAATACATTCAGCAACCTCACGAGCGATCTTGTTGGCGTTTGCCTGCAACACGACGACGGCTCTAACCGGATCGACACGATCACCGGGTTTTACGCTAGTACCGTCCTCATACCGGGTCGTCCCAAACCCAACTGTCTGCACCCCGACACCATCGTCATAAGCGGTAGAGCGATACCCTTCGAAACCGGCAATCGCAGCGATAGCAACCCCAGTAACGCCGATAGACTTCCACAAGCGACTCGATATACGCATATCACGACAACCCGAAATACTTAGCGATTCCGTATGCAAGAATCGAGCCAACAGTAGCTATACCAGCAAAAAACCATCTACGAATCTGCATATTTAACTCTTCGGCTCGTTCAAGCTTATCCATGCGATGTTCCAAACGCTCAACTACATCCATTACTTTTTTCATATCTTCTTTACGTTCCTGCTCTACTTGGTCTATCTTTTCACTAAGTGTAGTAATTTTGCCTCTAACCACATTTTGCCTCTCTTCCATGACCGCGAGGCGAGTAATTGCATCTGCCATTTTACCAATAGCTGATTCCATCTTTGCTTGGTTCTCTTCGAGGCGTTTTTGCGCTTCGAGCAGAACGTCGATTCTGCCAACTTTCTCTGCAATACGGCCTAAAAGCTCGCGATCATCCATCGGTCATCCTTTCGATCGGTCGAAACAGAACATCGATCAGCGGGCGAAAAACTCTACCTGCGATTTTACCCCTGTATTTATGTTTTTACATAAGCTCTTATCCCAGTTCCGACGTTTTCAACGATTGGTGTAATGAACTGAGTTGCTGGGTCATAACTGCGTCCAAGAGTAGTTAATAGACCACTAACACCAACAGCAACAAAAAGACCGTTACCGTAGGCGACTCCGTTTATTTGATTTGCTCCAAAACTACTTGTACGTTGCGTCCAATTAATACCATCTGAACTAGTGGCTAATAGACCATTAGCACCAACAGCAACATAAAGACCGTTACCGTAGGCGACCCCACGTATAGCTATTGTTCCAAAACTACTCGTGCGTTGCGTCCAACTGATACCATCTGGGCTAGTGGCTAATTTACCACTATCACCAACAGCAACGAAAAGACCGTTACCGTAGGTGACTCCGTTTATTTGATTTGCTCCAAAACTACTTGTACGTTGCGTCCAATTAATACCATCTGAACTAGTGGCTAATAGACCATTAGCACCAACACCAACAGCAACATAAAGACCGTTACCGTAGGTGACCCCATATATAGGGTATGTCCCAAAACTACTCGTGCGTTGTGTCCAATTAATACCATCTGAACTAGTGGCTAATAGACCATTAGCACCAACAGCAACGAAAAGACCGTTACCGTAGGTGACCCCATATATAGGGTATGTCCCAAAACTACTCGTGCGTTGTGTCCAATTGATACCATCTGGACTAGTGGCTAATAGACCACTAACACCAACAGCAACATAAAGACCGTTACCGTAGGCGACTCCGTTTATTTGATTTGCTCCAAAACTACTTGTACGTCGCGTCCAACTGATACCATCTGGGCTAGTGGCTAATTTACCACTATCACCAACAGCAACGAAAAGACCGTTACCGTAGGCGACCCCACGTATATGGTTTATCCCAAAACTACTCGTGCGTTGTGTCCACGGTGCTCTTGGGTCATGTATAATCCCTACTTTTGCAAACAATGCTGGGTAGCTGGACTGCAAATATACAGTACCATTAGCTGGTAACCAATCTGGGGCTGTCAATGTTTTGGCTGTTAGCAGAATATCACCAGTTTCAAAGGTGCCGCCGACACCCGTCACGCCAATCTCCGCCAGCGACCACGACACATTGGCCGACCCGTCAAAGCTCTTGCTGGTGTTGCCAATGGTGATCGTGCGGGCGGTTCGGAGTTTGGTAGCGTTTTCGACTTGATACGCGATCGAACCTGTCGTATCTGTACAATAGAGATCAAACCCATTACCTGTACGAACAAAGTAAATGGTGTCAGGTTCGAGCTGTTGAGGAAGATTAGAGACGACCTTCGAAAATCGAATCGCGCCCATACAAGCTGCTCCGCAATACCTACGTCTACTTCATCGCCGCCGGATTGCGCCAAACACACTCCACACGCTTGACCTTTTTAAGCGCGGCACCTTTGCCTTGCAGCCCACTGTTTCGTGTTCTACCGGCGGCATGGCACGCAATTTCGAAGTCGATCCGTTCCCATCCGGCATCTTCGAGCGGCTTATAGACGTCATGCGCGTAACCAGACAGCACGACAGCTCCTTTACATTCGAGCATCACGTTCACGAGCTGAACGTGATGCTCATGCTCACATTCGTGCGTGTATGCGTCTGTAGTTTTCCTGGTGTCGTGGTGGTAAGGTGGATCGATGTAAAAGACCGTGTCGACGCTATCCCAGTAGCGGATCACCTCCAACGCGTCTCGGTTGTCGATTTGCGCATGCATCAACCGCCAGCGCCAAGCGTCGAGCATAGATAAGCGCATGAACCATTTATTCACGTTATCCGCCACACCTGCGCTGGAATAAAAGACCCTGCTCCAGTTACCAGCAGTTTTCGCCATCCCGCTCATCCCTTGGTTCTGCACCACAAAAAACGCCCACGCCCGCAATACCGGGTCGGTTTCATTCGAATCGCGAATCTCTAACGCCCTGATAAATTCCGCACGCGCATAGGGTGTCCACATCAAGCGGTGACGCAAATCCTCGAACATCTCCCTGTCCTGAAAGCAACGAAATAAGTTGACGAGATCGCCGTTCAAATCATTCAGAACCTCAACCGGGGCTGGGTCGCGCGCAAAGAACAATGACGCGCCGCCGCAATATGGCTCGCAATACGGCTTGCCGCCTTGCGGCACGATAGGGAGCAGTTTTGCGAGCATCTGACCTTTACCTCCGAACCATCGGACTGGTGAGCGTAGTTTCATAAATTAATCTCCTCCAACATCATGAATTAACTTCATCCAACACCGCCGCCTTGCGGCGGCAAAGTCACCAACCCGCTACTTCAAGTCGAGCACGGGGAGGCTGCCCGTTATAGGTGAAGTTACCATTGCTGTCTTCACCAATCTTGTCCAACTCAGTTTTATTAGCATGGGTATGACTGTTGGCGACAGCAGCATCGATAGCAGAAGGGGAAGAAGTTGGAGCACCTTGAATGTTCGACCATTGAACAATGACATCCATCGATTCGAATTCAGTGAGCTTGATCCATTCAGAAGTGTCAGCCTTCCAAATATAACTCGCTGCACCACTTGCAACAGTCGGATCGCCAGTCGCATCCAACACATAAACCAATTGACCATTGAACGGTGTCAAAGCATTACGAGCAGCAATATCATTGACGATTTGAACGCCAAAACTTGCACTGATCCGATTAATAACATCCTGCTCAGTAATGACACGGCGAACAGCAGTAGCATCTGCATTCGTCACATACATTTCGACATAGTCCGGCCTTGCTGCAGGTGCAACAAGATAGATCGAATGGCCTTCCAACGTGCTAGGAAGAGTGGTCGTCTTATGAATCTTGATTACTGGCATGGTACCTCTCCTTATCACCAATCAGTCAAACCTGACTGAACTGCTGGACAAAACAACTTACCCTCTTGATCGAATTGTAACACATTATATGGGTTTAAAGATAGCTCAACCGGAGGGCCTGGTGGGCCTGGTGGGCCTGGTGGGCCTGGTGGGCCTGGTGGGCCTGGTGGGCCTGGTGGGCCTGGTGGGCCGGGTAAACCATTCTCTTGAACCGTAATTACTAACGGCTCCAAAATGTCAACGACATCACCCATAACATCGCACCCTTACCTCGTCACATCCTCGACAACACGCAAAATACTTTGCTCTATTGTCCGTCGAATGTTGTTAGCGTAGGTTACCTCCAAATCAAACTTGTATTTTCCCGGAATCAATGTTTCGGTTTGCGTGTAGGGTACAATCAAATCAATCCGACCCTTGGTAGGGATGATAGTGAGAAGTCTATTATCAGTCGATGCGACGATCTTTACTGCGCCCGTGTTACTATCTCGAACCATGAGGCGTGCCGACGCGCCGGATAGATCAACGGGGGCACCGCTACTATCCTTCAGCAACCACGTCCTGATCCAAGTATCTCCGCGAATGAGTTTGGCCTGGCTCACGAAAGTCTCCGATGAGTTTGACTTGGTTTACAAGAGTCTCCGCGCATCAACACCCACGTAATTCACGAAAGCATCCACAAGCTAATTATACACCAAACTTACAACCAACCACGCATACTTACTCGACGAATCTCTCTCGCCTTTGGAGTCGCATCGAACACAACACCACCAGGAGCGAGTTTGTTCACAACGTAAGAACAGACGTACTGATGGGCATCCATCACGTGACTATATGAATTTTTCTCCGGCTTATCATCGAACTCACCCGTCCGACGGAGACGATACCTATAACCCCCTAAGAACGCAGCGATAAGCATCTTGCATCGCGGGTCGATCAAGTGCGCTGCGACACCATCGACAGCATAAGTAAGCAACTTCTCGATCGCCACTAACCGTGCAGCCAACGAATTGGTAGGTGCTGGGACAACTTGAAAACCTTCAGACCGCAACACATCGAATACACTACGCTCGTCTGTTTGCGCACGCTGCGCACCCGCAGGGTCGCCAATCACTACGACAGGGAATCTCGGAAACCGTTCCGACAGCAGCGGACGCAACCGTTCATGGATGAAGCGATAGATACCCATGTTCTCGGTCGTAATCTCATCCAGCACAAGCAGTCGACCCCGTGCATCCGTCTGACAGATCGTACAAGCTGGCGTCAATCCGAAGTCCATCCCAATCAACAACGGACGGTTGCGATCATCGATCGGCACCAAAGACCCTTTAGCGACATGGAAGTCTCGACGAAACGAATCGAAAACAGGGCGACCCTCTTTCGACTGCCCAAACTTGCACCGCAGATAGACGTTGATAAACTCAGTTGACTTACCAATAAGCGTCTGCGGATAGTAACTAGCGTTCAAATTGCCAAAGTTTTCAGCATTTGGGTCTGCGATATAAATATCACCGGTGTATGATTTGGCAACAAGGTTTGACTCAACTGGCGGGACATTTGGCACAGACGACTTTGTTAGTGCCGACAACCGCACACTACCATCCGATGTCACCACGCCAATCACTTCATGCCGCCCAAAAACACCGCGAAATTCACCCACACCATACTTATCAACAAACTCTGCAGGTGTCAACACCGCTGGCGGCTGTATATGGATCGACCAGTTCTCTGGCGGATTGATCATCCGCTCGTGCCACCAACTGCCTTCTTGCGGCATGTTCGTATCGAAGATAGCCCCAGGACGTGTCGGGCCACCATCCTTTGGCGACGGGTAACGGTTTACCCGCATCAACAACCCTTCGACAACTTCAGGATGCAACTCACGTGCTTCGTTACCCCACAATCCTGTTGCTTCCAGTGACAACGCCTTCCGAACATCATCTGGCGTATCGAGCGCGATCGCCATCCATTCCGTCTCGACCGTGGTTCCATCTGGCAAACCATACTTGATGTAAAACGTCTTCTCTGTCGCAACCCACGCACCGGCGAGCGACGGTGGTAGCCAATCGAATATCGTTTTGAGCGTCGTCGAACGAAGTTGATCCGCCGTGTTACGACAAATCAAAAAACGTGTTTTACGTACACCCTTCTTGTTTGGGGCCTGTTCCGACGCCCATCGCAGCAACTCGTGAACACATGCAACACTCTTACCCCCACCGATTGGGCCTGCAAGCACACGCACATACGCTGACGAAAGCATGAAATCCCGAACCGTCTGCGTCGGTCGAAACGTTATTTCTGTCTGATTCTGGGCTTCTTCACTCATTCTTTACAACCCCTTCGACAGCATCCACTCTTTCGACCAACTGCACGACCTCTTTTTCAACTTTACCTAGGTCGATGTTTACAAGCATGGTCGGCATTTGAGTTTGGTTAATCCCCGTCAAATCTGCACGAACTTTACGAAGAAACTCACCAAACGCTGCGATTGCCGACGGAGGAAGGTCTGGTGTTGTTTGTAGCGCACGCACCCCAATGGCAATAGTAGACACCAGTGCTGCCGAGACATAATCGGCAAACTGTTTCTTCGAAGAGATAATCTCTTTAATCTGCTCTTTTGAGAGTAATTTAGCGTCCATGTTTGCTCGGTTCGTAGGCGGTTCAATTTATTAGACATTTTAAGACAGAACTGTGAGAAGTGCAACTGGAGTGGTGGAGTGGTGGAGTGGTGGAGTGGTGGAGTGGATAAACTAGACAAGGTAAAAATTAGGGTTGGTGTAAGTGGGATATGTGAGTGCAAGCCCCCCGCACCCCCCTTTAGTCCATAGTACCCCTCTCATCTCATCTCATCTCATCTCATCTCATCTCATCTCATCTCATCTCATCTTGATAATTATTCGCATTCACATCCGCATTCGCATTCACATTCACACTTACAAAAATAAATAAAGCTAAAGCTTAACTTCAAAAACAATAAACGAAAAAATACATCGTAGCTATTGCAATTTTGCACGTATCGTGTATAATAAGCCATAGATCAATCGCGCGTTGTGCAGACATGGGTTGGTAAGTGTGTGATCGCGCGCAAGCCAATGCCAATGCAATGCGCAATAGCAACGATTGATTGGGCTCTTTGACAATTTGTCAAAGTTTGGGGCATTCGCAATAGTCTATGACTGTTGCGAATGGGAATCATTCTCACTTACTTAGGAGTAAATCATGATCAGCGAGAAAACCTACGTCGAAAACCTTAAATCGATCATCACCCAGTGCACTGATGATTGGTTGGCTGACATAATCGAATACGCCACTGCACAGGCGCGAAACGGCAACTGGTCACCCATCAACGCAGCGGCGTCAACAATGACCCGCGCACGCTGGGGTAGCAGATTTTCCGAAGCGATGTATGCAATCGGTTTATTCACGCTCGTCAAGCGTGAGACAGTCGAAAAACCGGAAACGTGGCGAGATATTACAATACTGTACCGCTTAGTACCTCGCGAGCGGGGGAAGTGCCCAGAAACTGGCGCTATACTTGACAATGCAACGGCCGTGCAAGCCGCAATCAAGGCCCTATTAATGGGGCTTGACCGAGAAATGATTAGAGAAAAGTTAAAGCTTCATCGAGAGGCGCAGGCGAAAACGGCAGAGGAGAAAGCTGCCGAAGCGGCGAAGCGGCGGTGCACAGTGTCCTACTGGGTCGAAAAAATCGAGCGCGTTCTAAGGGACGCGGAAAAAGCAAGGATACCAACCGGCCCAATCTTAGACAAAATAATCGAGAAATACAGGGCACCGTCGATCCCACAAGAAGATTAACGGTGTAAGCCTAGGTGCACAGCGCCTAGGCTTTTTTATTGTTTGTTACGCAGCATAAACCTAGGTGCACGGCGCCTAGGCTTTTTTATTGTTTGTTACGCAGCATAAACCTAGGCGTGAAAACGCGCGACACCTAGGCGTGAAAACGCGCGACACCTAGGCGTGAAAACGCGCGACACCTAGGCGTGAAAACGCGCGACACCTAGGCGTGAAAACGCGCGACACCTTTAATCCATAGTACCCCTCTCATCTCATCTTGATAATTATTTTGCACGTATTGTGTAAAATGAGTCATAGATCGATCGAGCGTTGCGCAAAACATGGGTTAGTGTAGTGTGTGAGTGCACGCAAGCTAATATAACGGCCGGAGTAATATTTGACCCACCTTTGTAGCAGCATCCCGCTGCACCCGCGCCTCGGGGGTTCAGGGGCTAAAGGAGAAAAACATGATTATCATAACAGAGGAAAACATAATCATGATGAAAGAATATGTATTACCCCTTGATCAGAGGGCGGAAATCCGCCCTGGGTGCATCACTTGGAGGATAATGGATGCCGAAGGGCGAATCGGCCAAATGACAATCTGGCCAGACACCGACCGTGGAGCAATCTCATGGGGAGGGAATTCCGCTTGGGGGGATTGGGATTGGAATGAGCGAGTCCTCATACTCGATGAGGACGCCCAGGATGGGCGCCGAATCATCGTCTATGAGGACGGATCTGAGAAGCTCGTCAATCAGCCTTGGTGGTAACAAAGCCCCCGTTGCAGAGGCTTATGGAGGAAAAAATGACCGCCAAAGAAGCTCTTAAAGAATTGATGGATGCCTGGAACTCCATCGAAGCTTTTGTTATGAGTCAATATCCAGGCACGTCAGAAGAAATTTACCAAATTGTATCAAGCATTATGAATAACAGTATCCTGCTGCACCCGCGCCCCGGGGAAGCGTCCGACGCATGTAATAAAAATTTTTGGGGCGTGAGACGTCGTGAGACGTTGTGAGACGTCGTGAGACGTTGTGAGACGTTGTGAGACGTCGTGAGACGTCGTGAGACGTCGTGAGACGTCGTGAGACGTTGTGAGACGTTGTGAGACGTTGTGAGACGTTGTGAGACGTTGTGAGACATCGCGCGGAGCGCGTCCGACGCTTGTGATAAAAAAATTTTTGGGCGTGAGACGTTGTGAGACATTTGTGAGACATTTTACGTCTCGCTCGGAAACCCGCACCAGCCGTGGGATTCCGAGGCGAGACAAAGCGAGACGTTATCAGGTACCCCTCTACAAAATTTTTTGTCGGAGGGCGAA
>Ga0308419_1000874_pt1 | contig 20652 bp, 22 predicted proteins | sample HotsprSampleMS50_FD_203674 | JGI IMG/M metagenome (GOLD analysis project Ga0308419, IMG submission 203674) | Hot spring phototrophic mat microbial communities from Mushroom Spring, Yellowstone National Park, Wyoming, United States - 20090730_MS50 ... | reverse complement strand
GTCTGAGGGATGTGACGGTGCAGTATAGCTGGGATATTTTGAAGGACTTTGGCATTAGCCAAGTTACATTCATCTTCTCTGGTCGTAACTTGGCAACATTCTTCAAAAGCTATACAGGCTACGACCCCGAGGTTAATACTTTTGGCAACTCCAACGCACGCGGAATCGACTGGTTCCAATTTGCGCAGATTCGTTCATTGCGATTTGGCGTGCAACTGACATACTAAAGTGAAATTGCAACACCCTTCTCTCTCAAAGAGAAGGGCAAACTTATCGACAAACTTTCGCAAACAAAGAAACTATGAAACGCAAACTACAACTTAAACTTTATCTCGTAAGCGCAGTTACTGCTGCCGTGTTATGCATGCAAAGTGGCTGCAATGTAGATTCAAACCTGAATAATTCGCCCAATGCTCCAAACGAGGCGGTCATCGGAACGATTGATGGGCTCAACGCACTAACCGTAGGCTTAATTTCAGGTGGCGGAGATTTCTACTCAGGAGACCGAGCCATGTTTGCCTCAATTTGGACATGGCAAATCATCAATGCTGACGGACGCTCACAAATTTTGCAGTGGAACGACTACGCCCAGTCGGTCGTCAATGAATTTAACCTCATCTGGCTACAAGGCTATCAGGTCGTCAAATCCGCTAACGACATCTTGCGCATTGCGCCAACCGTATCCATGCCCAGTGAATTGCGCAACACTTACATGGGCATTGCCTTCTGGTATAAAGCGCTGGCATTAGGCGAATTGGCAGCACTCTTTGGCTCTATCCCGATTCAGAGCTTAGAGGATGCAGGCGACTTTATCAAGCGCTTCGACCCGCCGCCATTTGTCAGTCAGGCTGAAGCCTATAGGCAAGTTCAAATCAATTTGGATTCAGCGTTGGCACGCTTTAGCGCTGGAACGGTTGCCCTGCCACAAGACCTTATCTACGGCGGTAACCGTGCCAACTGGATTGCCGCCACACGCTCGCTCAAAGCACGATACTTTTTGCATGTAAAAAACTATGCAGCCGCACTAACCAACGCTAATGCTGGACTATCTGGCACAGTGCCAAGTGTAAGGGCGCGCGCCAATGCCGCGAATGCAAACGAGCAGGCACTGTTCGGCACCTTTCTAGCTAATGAGCAAGGATTTCCTGTACGCGCCGATAAATACTTCATGGATATTCTACAAAACCGAGATGAAATTTCAGGACCAAATGCTCTGTCACGCGCAGCAGGCGATGAAGGCAAAACTGACACCAGAATCCCACGCTACTTTGAAGCACCGACAGCATCACCTGCACGAGGCTCATTCTTTGGCTATGCATATGTACCGAATCGATTCAGCGCCCGCACGGGTAACACCCAGCGCGATTCGGCTGAACGCTCACCAGCTGGAGCTGCTTTCCTGAACAGAGCCCCCGGCGGATATGGCAACATCGGCACAGATTTCCCCATCATGAGTGCTTTGGAAACCTCATTCATTCGTGCAGAATGTCTGGCACGCACAGGTGCCTTAGATGAGGCCATCACACTGCTCAATACGCTCAGAGCCGCAGGAGGCTTAGGTAACTACGGCGGTCCGCAAACCCAATTAGATGTGGTCAGGGAAATACTGCGCCAAAAATATATTGCCTTATTCCTTGAAGGACAGGCATACCACGATATGCGTCGAACGAATACATTACCACGCCGTGCGGACGGTGGCGGCAGAGCACCGCTGCGCTTTACCTATCCAATTAACGAACGCCTGCGACGCCCAGATGTGCCAGATGACAACGATGCCCTCGTGTCGGCACTGGTCGGAAATTCTATCTTGTAGCAAGCTGTACCATTATCTAACTTAAAATGGCGCAGCAAAGTGTTGCGCCATTTTCTTTTTGAGAAAGCTAAATTGCAGTACAAAATATCGGTGCTCTCAAAGCATTAGAGAAACATGCGTCAATATCTGCTTCTGCTAAGCGTGCTACTATGCGCATGGCAGCATACTGCAGCACAACCTGCAAGCGAACACTATGCATCAGCGCTCACGCATCTTGCTAAAGAAGCCTATAGTGCAGCACTCATTGAGTTTGATAGAGCCATTGCAAAAGACTCTACATACTGGCGTGCTTACTCGGGAAGAGCTTACACACGCTTGATTTACCTACAAGACACAGCCGCCGCCATAGCAGATTACAACAAAGCAATTTCCCTTGCACCCAATGAACCCGACCTCTACTACTATCGCGGTTTGCTGCGGCAAGAACTCTTACAGCATGCACGCGCCAATATAGACTTCACACGCGCTATACTGCTCAATCCAGACAATCCTGACTATCTTTTCCAGCGAGGGAGGAGTCGCTTGGCGATGCAAGAGTGGGCATTAGCGATTGAAGATTTCAGTGGGGTCTTGAAGCAGTTGCCAGAGTCAAGTTCTGCCTATTTCTATCGCGGTTATGCAAAACTCAAGTTAGAAAAACCGATTGATGCCATTGAAGACCTAACAGCCTCGCTGTCACTATCGGAAACTGCTGATACTTACTATCTGCGTGCAACAGCATATCGCCAAACAAAGCAGTATCAAAGCGCATTGAATGACCTCAATTGCGCCTTGCAACGGCGACCAGCTTTCGCAGATGCTTACTTCCTACGCGGCGTGATTAAAACGGAGATGGGACAAAAAGAGGAAGGCTTAGCAGATGCAACACTTGCCCGAAAACTTGGCTTTCAACCGAAGAACCGTGCCACAAGAAAAATCAGTAGTGTGGAAGATTCGCTCTATGTCTATGCTGCTCCTGAAATGGTCGTAGAAGCCAACCGACCAGAATATCAAGAAGCTCTGCGAGATACGAAACAGCTTGCCCTGCGAGGGCGAAATGCGTTAGCCACAAGAATCATCAGTGTGTCGGCGCCTATTACCATCATGCCTTCCACGCCACTCAGTCCCATTGGGGCATTCCATACGGCAGACTGTAACAAACAAACACTCATGATGCGCAGGCTCACAGAAGTCAATTTGCTATGCATCATGCGACTCTTGCGAGAAGAAACGCGCCTGCTCAAAGACCCAGTAGTAGATAATCTGGTGGCACAGATGAGCGACATGGCAACCGAGCTGGCAACCTTAGAAGACAATCTCTTGAGAGGCACCATGCCAGAGACAGCCGCCGCAGTAGATAGACAACGGCGAATACAGCTATTAGTAAATGTGCAACAACTGATGAACGATTTGCAAGATTACTTAGACCAAAAAGCCAAAAGGGCGCCATAACTCAAGCTCGAGAGTTGCGCCCAGATGCAAAATTCTGCAATGCTGAAAGTCTGATACTGCGTGCGTGAGGAAAAAATTAGATAATGCCAAGCTCTTTGCCGATTCTCCCAAATTCTGAGACGATTTTATCGAGCTGCCACTCTTCGTGTGTGGACATGTAGCTGGTGCGTAACATTTCATATCCGGGCATGACACCGGGGCGCACGAAAGCATTAACGAAGATACCCGCATCATAGAGTTTGCGCCAAAAAACAAGTGTCTTGTCTTGGTCGCCGATGATAACAGAAACAATAGCGGTGCGAGCATCCATGAGACGAAATCCGAGAGACTTCAGGGCGTTACGAACGCGGGTTGCATTTTTGATAAGCCGTTCAATGCGCTCTGGCTCTTGCTGCATAATTTCAAGGGCTTTAAGCGCGGCAGCTACACTGGCAGCAGTGGGTGAAGCACTAAAAATTAGTGCAGGAGATTGATGCTTGATATAGTTAATGACAGCCCGTTCGCCAACGATAAAGCCACCAAGTGAAGCAAAACTTTTTGAAAAGGTGCCCATGGTAAGGTCTACCTCTTTTTCTAAACCAAACTCTGAAGCCGTGCCACGACCGCCTTTCCCGATAACGCCAACGGCATGGGCATCATCGACCATCACGCGTGCATTGTATTTTCTGGCTAAGCGAACAACTTCAGGAAGATTGACAATCGCACCAGAAACCGAGAACACCCCGTCTGTGGCAATGAGCTTTGGCGCCTCAAGTGGAATTTTTTGCAGCACACGCTCCAAATCTTCCATGTCGTTGTGCTTGTAGCGTTCCACATTTGCTGTGGCGCCGCGAGCCATAAGGTTGGCAACGACAATGCAAGCATGGTTGTCTTTATCGCTCACAACATATTCACCGCGACCCTGCACAAGCGTGGGCACAATAGCTTGACCAGCTTGATAGCCTGTGCTGATAATCATGCAATCTTCCGTACCAAAAAAATCAGCGAGTTTTTCTTCAAGTTCAACATGCAGCTTTACCGTGCCAGTCAGGTAGCGCGAGCCAGAGCAACTGGTGCCGTATTTGTCAATAGCTTTTTTAGCAGCTTCCTTGACGCGCGGGTCTGCCGTAAGTCCTAAGTAGTTGTTAGACCCAGCCATGATAATTTTGCGCCCCTCAATGGTCACCACAGGTCCTTCATTTTCCTCGAGCGGGCGAAAGTAAGGATAAAGCCCTTTTGCTTTGACCTCGTCAGCAATCGTGAAGTCGTAGCACTTTTGAAACAAGTCCTTAAGCTGTGGCTTGTTTTCAACTGTACCATTGCTATTGCTGTGCGTATCGGAAGGCGTTGTGCCTATTGGCCCATGACTTTCCATATAAAATCAATTTGTTATGAGTCAGAGAAGTAAGCCTGAAAATAGCACTGTCAAAGCAATTAGCGAAATAGCGGATGGCTAATTTGCGGTAGAATTACAGCAGGTCTTTACTCGAGATAGCACATGCGCAATCCTCTTAGACGGCAGCTTTTTCTTCCCGAGCGTTAATGTGCTCCAAGAAGCGTTCGGCATCTATGGCGGCCATGCAACCAGTGCCTGCCGCCGTAACTGCCTGTCGATAGCGGCTGTCCTGAACATCGCCGCACGCAAACACCCCTTCCACACTGGTCTCCATAGTGGATTTCTTGGTCACAATATAGCCTGCATCATCAAGTTCTAACTGACCTGCAAAGAGCTTGGTATTAGGCTCATGCCCAATCGCAATAAACAATCCATCAGCTGACACGGAAAAACGCTCCCCAGTTTTAAGAGACCGCAGGAGCAAGCCAGTCAAAACTTTGCCATCACCGAGAATGTCGTCGACCACCGTACTGGTCATGAATTTAATTTTAGGATTTTTTTGAGCACGTGCTAACATGATTTTGGACGCACGGAATTCATCACGGCGATGCAAAATGGTCACGCTTGCGGCATACTTGGTAAGGAAAATCGCCTCTTCCATGGCTGAATCCCCGCCGCCGACGACGAAGACATGTTTGTCTTTGAAGAAAAATCCATCGCAGGTGGCGCATGCTGAAACGCCGTACCCCATGTATTTGCGCTCATTTTCTAAGCCGAGTAACTTGGCACGCGCGCCAGCAGAAATAATTAGCGTTTCAGCAAGAATCTGTTTCTTATTATCTATCATAAGTCGAAACGGACGCTGTGCAAGAGATACCGCCGTCACTTCACCGTAAAGAAATTCTGCTCCGAAACGCTGGGCTTGCTGGCGCATGTCGTCCATGAGCTTTGGACCGAGAATGCCGTGCGGAAAGCCGGGAAAGTTTTCAACCTCTGTGGTCATCATCAATTGTCCACCAGGTTGGCTGCCGTCTATGACCAGCGGCTTGAGCATCGCACGAGCCGCATATATTGCTGCGGTCAGACCAGCAGGACCCGACCCCATAATGACAACCTTGTAATGTGTAGTGTCTGTGCCATCCAACATATACCTACTCCTCTATTTTTGTGAAAAGAACAAATTATACCGTGCGCAAGGCTTCCAAAAGTTGCAACGGACGTGGATTGATGAGCACTCTTTCTGAGCCATTTTCCTGAACAACCAAAGTAGGCACTACTCGCTTGCCATTGGCATACTTCATGACAAGGTCGGCTGCGCCTTCAACCTGCTCAATATCAACTTTTTCAAAGGCGATATTTTGCTCACTGAGCACAGACTCCGCTCGCCGACAATCTGGGCACCAGCTGGTGGAATACATGATAATTCTGCGCATCAATTTGCAAGTTGAAGTTTGAGTTTGTTCTCAATGACGCCCTTAGGCACTGCACCAATGATTTGGTCAACAACCTGACCATTTTTGAAAATCAAGAGCGTAGGGATGCTGCGAATCCCATACCTCATGGAGACTTGTTGATTTTCATCGACGTTGAGCTTAGCAATCTTGGCTTTGCCTTCATATTCGGCAGCAAGCTCATCAATGACGGGTGCAATCATACGGCACGGACCGCACCACGCTGCCCAGAAATCGACCAGCACAGGCTTGTCAGACTTGATGACTTCACTCTCAAAGTTCGCATCAGTTGCGGTGATGTATTTTGGCATAGTTTTATCGTCCAGTTTAGGGTTATTGAATTTCACCATTGTAAAAATACAACTATCGCCTTTATCGTAAAATTACGATGAAAGGCGAACGGCGTCTACGCCTAAGGCGCTCTCAAGTTTCTCTAAGGTCTCATCATCGGGGTCAATCGTAGCTTTGCGTGCAAAAAGACGAAGATGTTCGGAACGTCCCTGCTCCATGTATGAGAGCTCGAACTCGATAGGCACGGCGCCGCGATGCATACTGCAGATGTCCTTGACCGCTTTGGCTTTAGACAATGCTTCTGAATCGTGAAGGTCTAAGCGCAAAACAACACGCTGAATGAATTTATCGCGCACTTTACGAATCGGAATGACTTCTTGCACCAAAAGTTTGGTCTGATGGTCTTTGCGGTCAGCTTCGGCAATGAGCATCACAATCGCATCTTTCTGTAGCTCTTTTTCAAACCGCTCATAGACGCTGGCAAATACTGTGAAGTCCGCTTTGCCCTCAAAGTCTTCAACTGTGCCGAAAAGCATGGCGTTGCCTTTCTTGTCAAGATGCAGTTTGACATCGGTAAGCAACCCAATCACACGGTAGAGGCGCTGAGGCTCAAAGGATTTGTTGCCCAGTTTCAGTGTGGCAAATGCAAGCCAATCGCGCCTGTAAGCATCGAGCGGATGGCTGGATAGATAAAAACCAACGAGTGCGACTTCACGCTGCAAAGTTTCAGACAAGCTCCAAGGTTCTGCTTTGAGCAATTCAGGATAAGCCAGTTCCTCTGAAGGCATGAATTTTTCATCACTAAAAAAGCCTTCCTGCCCAAGTGTAACATGCCTGTTTTGCTTTTGTCCAAACTCAAGCGCGCGTTCAACATTAGCCAAAAGTGAAGCGCGATCGACACCGAATTCATCCATCGTTCCTGCCTCAATGAGCGATTCGAGGGCTTTTTTACTTACCACTCTCAAATCCACAGATGAACAAAGTTCAAAAAGATTCTTGAAGTGTTTTTTTCGTCGCTTGCGTGCGGCAACAATTTCTTTGGCAGCTGAACCAACATGCTTAATTGCAGAAAACCCAATACGAATGGCTTTTGCGCCTGCGGGCATATCTTCCACCGTTGAAAGGGCATCACTTTTGTTGATACTGGGCGGCAAAATTTTAATACCCATAGATTTCATTTCGTCAGTCAGATGACGCATGCGTTCTGAATCTCCTGCTTCGCTGTTGAGAATAGCGCACATGAATTCGGCGGTGTAATGCGCTTTCAGGTAAGCTGTCCAATACGCCAAAAGCCCGTAGGCAGCAGCGTGCGACTTATTGAAGCCATATCCGGCAAATTTTTCCATCATGTCGAATACCTCATGAGCTTTGGCTTCTGAAATGCCACGTTCGGCGGCACCCTTCACAAATTTCTGCCGCTCCTGCGCCATTTTTTCTTTTTCTTTCTTGCCCATTGCGCGCCGCAAAATATCTGCACCGCCCAGTGTGTAGCCTGCCATGACTTGTGCCATCTGCATCACCTGCTCCTGATAGACAGGGATGCCGTAGGTCGACTTCAGAATGGGCTCAAGCCACGGATGTGGATACTCAACGGCTTCATGACCGTGCTTGCGCTCAATGTATCGGGGAATAAGGTCCATCGGTCCAGGGCGATAAAGCGCATTCATGGCAATAATGTCGTCAATGCAGGTCGGGCGCAATTGCATCATATAGCTTTGCATCCCTGATGATTCAAACTGGAAAATGCCTGCCATCTTCCCATCTTGAAAAATCTTGAACGTCTTGGCATCATCAATCGGCAGCTTTTCTAAATCCAGCACCACTTTATAGCGCTTCTCAATCAGACGCAGAGTTTCATCAATGACGGCGAGCGTTTCCAAACCCAGATAATCAATTTTGAGTAGTCCTGCTTTTTCAATCCAGTCTTTATCAAACTGCGTAACAACTTGTTTTTCATCCTTGCTTTTGTGGAGTAGAACGGCGCGCTCCGTAAAGTCATCAGGTTCTTCGTCGGCGTAACGGCGTTCTTCGGTCTCAACTTTGTCCGAAATGTAAAGCGGTACATAGTCATCGATACTACCATTGGTAATCACGACGCCAGCGGCATGAACGGAGACATTGCGTGCACGTCCTTCAAGTGCCAGCGAGTACTCCATCAATTTTCGGATGCGCACATCCGAGTGCTTGAGCAAATCTTGCAACTCTTTAACGGGCTCAATCTCGAAGCCGCCTTGTGTATCGCGCTTGCCATAGACAAAATCGCGTAGGGCGGCGCCAATAGGTTTGTTGGGCACGAGCTTGGTGATGCGTGTAACCTCGTCGAGTGGAAGCTCAAGCACGCGCCCAACATCTTTGATAACGGCTTTTGCACCCAAAGTGGAAATGGCAATGACTTTGGCAACACTGCCTTCTCCATAACGCTCAATAGTGTAATCCAACACGCGCTGCTTGCCCACGGGCGTAAAATCAATATCAATATCGGGCATGGAGATACGTTCGGGGTTCAGAAACCGCTCAAAGAGCAAATCATACTGAAGAGGCTCCACACGGGTAATATCCATCAGATAAGCCACAATACTGCCAGCCACAGAGCCGCGTCCGGGACCGACAGAGTAACCCTGCTTGCGTGAAGCGGCAATGAGGTCGCTGACAATCAGGAAGTAAGAACTAAATCCCATTTTGGCAATCGTCGTCAGCTCATACTCAATCCGATTGCGAATTTTTTCACCTCTCTCGCCAAGCGCATCAAGGTCGCCGTATTTGCGCACAGCACCTTGATAGGTCAGATAGCGTAGGTAATCAGAGTCGTCTTTGAAGCCACCGGGAATTTTGAAGTAAGGAAGTTGCGGGGCAATATCGTGAAAGTCAAATGTGCATTTTTCGTTAATCTCAAGGGTGTGAGAAAGTTCGCGATGAGTGTTATCGAATAGCAGAGCCATTTCAGCGGGGGATTTGAGGTAAAACTCTGGGGTTGGCAAGCGCATACGCTTGGGCGTAGAAAGTGTGGATTTGCTCTTCATTGCGAGCATCACTTCCTGAATCTCGGCATCCTTTTTTTCAAGGTAGTGCACATCGTTGGTCGCCACGAGTTTGACATCAAACTTACGTGCAAGGCGAATTAAACTTTCGTTAAGCCTTGAATCTTCGGGAGCATTGTGGCGTTCGAGCTCGATGTAGAAATCATCGCCGAAAACGTCCTTATGCTCTTTGACAAATTGTTCCGCACCAGCCTCATTATTTTGGAGCACGAGCTTAGCCAATTCCCCTCTGTTGCATGAGGTCATGCAGATAAGTCCATCGGCATACTTGAAAAGCGTGTCCTTGTCAGCACGGGGGCGGTAGTAAAACCCTTCACGGGCGGCGATAGAAAGAATCTTACAAAGGTTGCGGTAACCCTTAGCGTCTTTAACTAAGACGTTGAGGTGATGCACTTCGGTTGTGGATTTGCTGTGGCGCGAAGTAGGCGCAATGAAGAGCTCGGCACCAACGATGAGTTTGAAACGCTGACCACGCTGCTGTGAGACTTTCTTAGCTTCGCTGAAAAGTTCAGGCATGTTGAAAAGCGCCGCATGGTCGGTTACGGCAACCGCATTCATACCTAAGTCCAGACATTTATTGAATAAGTCAATAGGAAAAATAGGGCTGGTGAGCATGGAGTAATGCGTGTGTGTATGCAGGTGAATGAAATCCGGCATAAAACCTAATTTTTTTAACTTTAAGTAAAAAAAGCCTAAAATTTTAAGGCTTATGGGAAAATTCCTCAAAAAATTTGGCGAAGTCCGAAATTTTACTTACTAATTGCGTAGTGTTCTTTCTGTTCTTTACTTCTCATTGTCATAGTTAATTGGAAGAGCGCCGTAGTGCAGCCCTGCACACGGCGCTTTTTTTTGCATGTGCGCAACCTGTATAATCGAGCAGGCGCGTGTCGAGAGCCTTGTGGCGGCACAGCCCTATTTTGCACTAAACCGAAAGTAAAAAAATTGCCGAATGCTTGAAACAGTTGTGAGCACCACACATGAAGATGTTCACTTTGCAGTGGCGTGGGATTGGGAATATGATTATGACTTTATTCGGATTTTGAAACGACAAGCACAGCAACATGGTGCACAATTTCTTGACATCTCCGCTTACAATTTGGATGATACACTGGCTGCCTTACAGAAAAAAAGCTTAAAAATTGCTGTACTGTTAGATCGAGCAAGTGACACAAACGACCTCTTTCTGCCACTACAAACACTGGCGGCACAGCAACAAACCTACATCATCAACCCCTTCCCTATCTCGCAGTACACCATGGATAAAGCACAAATGCACTATGAGCTCATACGTGCTGGAGTAAATGTGCCATACACCATTATTCTGCCTGCATACAATGAAGAACGCAAGCTCGATAGCGCACTCATCAAAGAGCTCTCAAAACTTCAAGTCCCATTTGTCTTAAAGCCTGCAAACGGCGGCGGCGGAGAAGGCGTCGTGAAATCTGTCTATTCGCCGTATGATGCCGCCGCATGGCGTGAGCAAATCTCGTGGGATAAGTATCTGGCACAGGAAAAAATCTACCCCAAATACCTCTATGGCTGGCGATGCTGGTTCCGTGCCTACTACCTCTTCGGCGATGTCGAGGTCCTATGGTGGGATGATGAACGCCATCTTTATCGCTTGCTTTCTACTGCAGACAAGGCACGCGTGAGATTCGATGCCATGATTGATACCATGCAGCGTATTGCAAAAGCCTCAAAAATGGATTTCTTCTCGAGCGAACTGGCACTCACTACCGACGACAAGCTCATTGCAATTGATTACGTCAATGACCAAATTGACCTGCGCATCAAATCGCGCCACTACGATGGCTTGCCCGATAGCTTCGTAGAAAAAGTTGCTGAAAAACTTATCACCTTCGCCAAACAGCAAGCCGCACAGAAAAGCACACTCGGCTCAACTTGCAACAATTGAATCCAGATTTGGAAAAATCTAAAAAGAGTTCTATTTTAGACTAAGTCTACTTAAAATCTATTAAGCGTAAACGAGCATTGAACATGGCATATAGAAGATTTTTGAGTCTCTTGTTTGGAATTTCTCTAACTATAGAGACAGCACTTGGTCAAGTCAAAGAAGCGGCAAGTGAGAAGCCCGAGGCAATCAAAGATTCTGTGAAGACTGCAGAAAGCCGTGAAATCGTGGTCACTGCGACGCGCACCGAACAAGAACTGGAAAATGTGGCAATACCTGTCAGCATCATTGGAAAAAAGCGAATTGAGCAACAAGGCGCGATGCGACTAAACGAAGTGCTTGAAGAGCAAACCGGACTTGCCATCATACATGACCATGGCACGGGCGTTCAAATGCAAGGCTTTGCGCCCGCCTACACGCTGATTCTCATCGATGGCGAACCTGTTATCGGCAGAACCGCAGGCACGCTGGAACTGACGCGCTTCACGGTTGCTAACATCGAGCGCATTGAAATTGTCAAAGGACCTTCGTCATCGCTCTTCGGCAGCGAAGCCTTAGGCGGCGTCATCAACATCATCACCAAACAAGCCGAAGAACCGCTCAAACTTGGATTCAATACGCGATACGGAAGTTTTAACACCGCCGACCTTAGTGCCACTGTGGAAGGAAAAGTCGACAACTTTTCAGCATCGCTTATTCTCAACCGAAATAGCTCCAACGGCTATGACCTCACGCCCGAAACCGAAAGCCGCACAGCGCCTGAATTTTACAACTACACCATCAATCCGAAACTATGCTACAAATTCAGTGATGCGACCACGCTGGCACTTTCAGCACGATGGCTGACGGAATCGCAACAAGGCATTGCGCAAACTGGCGCACGTCTCATCGACTCAAAAGAATCTCTGCTCGATTGGAACGTGTCAGGCAATTTGACGCATCGCTTTTCGCCATTTGTTAAAACCACTTTGCGACTCTACGGCTCGCGCTATGAAAACAATCGCACAAGTACCTACCGAGACGACGGAAGCCTTTTCTCTGCAGGCGCATTTGACCAACGCATGAATAAAGCAGAAGTGCAAACCGATTGGTTCATAAGCAACGAAAACACGCTGACACTCGGCGCAGGCTACATCGATGAGCGCGTAACTGCAGATAGAATCTACGGCGGCACACGCACAATGAACACCGCATTCGTCTATGCGCAAGATGAATTTATTCCGCTGGCGTGGCTCAACCTGACGGCAAGTTTTCGTTTCGACCGCAATAGCGATTTTGGGTCGCAACTCTCGCCACGAATTGCCATGCTCCTGAAGCCAACGACTTGGCTTGCGCTTCGCGCCTCGGTCGGTAGCGGATTCAAAGCACCGACATTCCAACAACTCTATTTGGATTTCACCAATGCGCAAGCAGGTTACAGCGTCTTTGGCTCAACGAATGTGCGCGAATCAATTGCACAGTTGCAACAGAGTGGACTTGTGCAAAGCATTCTGCTTGACCCAAACCAATTAGAACCCATTCGGGCGGAAAGTTCTGTGGCGTTCAACATCGGTGCAGACTTCACGCCAAGTCAAATCATTACGCTAAAGGTGAATTTCTTTCGCAACAACGTGCGTGATTTGATTGATACGCAACCTATCGCGGTCAGGAGCGGCGGCGGCAACATCTTCACTTACTTCAACTTGAACCGTGTCTTCACGCAAGGCATTGAAGCAGAAGTTGCCTTAAAGCCCTTGTCAGGACTGACAGTTTCGGCAGGCTATCAGTTGGTTGATGCGAAAGATGAAGGCGTGCTGGAAAAAATTCGTGAAGGAAAAATTGGTCGCACCGAAGGCTCGGTGTTGAATCCAGTGTTCGTGCCGATTCGCGAATCGGAGTATGGCGGCTTGTTTGGTCGCTCGCGTCATCTTTTGAATGTGAAGGTGCTCTATGAAAATGAGGCAGTGGGGTTCAGCGGGTTTGTGCGCGGTGTCATTCGCTCGCGCTACGGCTTTGCTGACCTCAACGGCAATTTGATTTTGGATAACGATAACGAATACGCGCCCGGCTATGCGATTTGGGACATTACGCTAAACCAAAAACTGTGGGCAGGCTTCACACTGCAAGCCGGCATTGACAATATGTTCAATCAGACGGACATCCGCTACACGCCGTTTTTGCCGGGGCGGATTGTGTTTGTGGGCGTGCGTTGGCAAAGCTTGTAGCGATTTACGGTAGCGGTGTGAGACGTTCTTTGAACCACTGTTGCGTGTCAGCAAGCGTGAATTTGCCAGAGGCAGCATCGGTCGCAAAGGCGATGAGGTCATCGTCCGTTGCTTGAATAGTGAATCCATTTGCGCGCAGAAAGATGATAGCAGTTTGCAATCCGGTGCGCTTATTGCCGTCTTGAAAGACGTGATTGGCGATGATGTTGAAACAATACAAGCCGGCTTTATCCCAAATGTTAGGATAAAGCGGGTTTCCAAACAGTTCAGCATCAATGATTTCGAGCAGATAGTCTAAGTTTTCTTCGTGCAAAAAATTTTGGGGCGGCAGGTAGTTGCCACCGAACATCTGAATTTGATGCTTGTTTATCGCGACAATTTGCGCTTTGGAAAGGTAAAACATTAGGCTAAGGCTTTCCAGACTTCTTTGTAACGCTCGGAAGTTTCGTTCAGCAGCGACTCAAATTGCTTGTCAGAAAGAACTGACTTCGGAGCAGAGTTGCTGGGTTGTTTGAGCATTTCTGTCAGGGCTTCTTTGACAGCTTCTTTGATGAGGGCTTTGAGTTCGTCGCGTGTGAGCGTGATAGCAACAGATGTTTCAGATTTCGCTTCCATTGGTCAAAAAGTTGAGTGTTTATGAACGGCGTGTGCAAGTTAAGCAATCAGGGAAAAGCAAAGTAATAGAGACCTGAAACAGACGATTTTTTTCAAAACATCTTTAACCAAACTTGAAAACAAATGACAACACATCGCGTGCAACTTTCGCTCTTGTGGCTTGTGATGGTCGTAGGCATGATGCTTCACTTCGACTATCACGTGAGCGGCATTTTTTACGGCATTGAGCTCAAGCGTCCAAACGCGACGGGCGAATTTCCGCCGACCATTTGGCTCATTCGCTTTGTCTTTCAACTTGCGCCAATGATGGCGGTTACATTTTTGCTCTTCTTTGAAGCGCAGTGGTTTCGTGTGGCGCATTTTGGCGTGAGCATTCTTTACACGCTGGCGCATGGCTCGCACTTGATTCGCGAATTTGAAAAGCCCGACATGTCGCAGCTCAATTTGCTGTCGCTGGTCTTGGTCGTAAGTGTGCTACTCAACATCGTTGCGCTTCGCTGGCTCAAAGAAGGCAGAGGAGAGATTAAAGCACAAGATTCTCAACAAGTCGCAACATCATCAATTCATAAAACTGAACCAGCATCGATAATGCAATCGTGAGTGAAATAAAAAAGGCGAAGCACGTGGTCCAGACGCGCTTCGCCGATGTGCAAAAACGCGCAAAGAATCCGCTTCGGTAAAGGGCTTCTTGCAGAGGGGCTGCTAACCCGACTCTTCGTTTTTGCACGAGAAAGTTACAAAGGAAACATCAATCAAAAATTTTGAAGTCAACCATGAAGTCAAACATGAAACGCACTTTGCTCTTCATCTTACTTGCACTAACGGGCTTGGCTTGCGGCGAGAGTAACAATAACCCATCAGGCTCGCAGGCACAGACCGCATTGCCTGTTCGGACGATTAGAAATCTGCAAGCCGATACAGCGAACACCGGTCGCTTCACGTTCTTCTCGCTGCGCGACAGTGCCATCGTGCCAAACAGCGATTCGGCAACCACACGCTGGGACATTGCCTTTCGCGCCACCACCATCATTATCAACGGCGGACCGATTCGCTTCGGACAAGGCGGGGCAAATGTTTTGACCGGAACAGATTTCAACACATTGGAAACCTTGCCTGAAACCGGATGGCGCGTGGATTCTTCGGCAACCAGTTTAGCCATTCCTGTTGGAAGCGGCAGAGCGTGGTATAACTACAACCAACAAACGAATGTCATTTCGCCGATTCCCGGTGTCGTATTAGGCATTCGCACGGCAGATGGGCGATATGCGAAACTGCAAATTCTGAGCTACTACCTCAACGCGCCTGCTAATCCAGATGGGTTCGCTAATAGATCGCGCGTCTACACATTCCGATATGTGTTTCAGCCGAATGGGTCGAGAACGGTGAAATGAAAATTACAAGCAGTCAATTACCCATTTGCCGTCGTTGGCAGGGTTCACAATGAGTTTTTGTTCTTTGGAATCGACGAGTAAATCCATCGCTTCAAGCGCAAGATAGCCGAGCAAGGGCGGCGTGCCGTCGTCGGGCAGTTCCATGACGTCGAGGTTTGCATCGCGGTCGAAAATCGTGATGTTGACGGGGCTGTATATGCCGCGCTTCACCACGCCGTTTGCAGTTCGAACGTCTTTCTCTTTTTGTTTGACCAAGCCGAGTTTTTGAATCATCGACTTTGGCAGGCAGATGTATGATGCGCCGGTGTCGACCAAAAACTCGACCTCAAGCGAGCGGACATTGTCAGGCGCAACCAAGCCTTGCTGTGAATAGGCAAGGTCGGCACTGTTACGAAGCAACGCGGTGTATAAGACTCGTCCCATGCTCATCGTCTTGCACTCTGAAAGCGTGCTACAGTTCAATCAATTTTTGTCAACCTAAAATACAACTGCACTATGAAATACACTGTGTTTTTATCGCTACTGCTTTCTGCGACAGTGCTGGTCGCACAGCAAAAACAGCCTGCACCGACATCTGAATCCATGAGCAAAAAGGAGCAAGATCGACAAGCCATCAAAGCCATGGCAGGCACTTACTTCGTGGATTTTCGCTATGCGGAGACCTTCACCGAAAATCCTGACTACAAGCTCAAAGAGCCATATCGCGCGAGCGGTTTAGAATACATCACGGTTGATGAAGAAACCGAAGACAAAATCTCGCTCTTGCATCTCTTGATTATGGAGAATCCTAAAGGCGAAAAATCTATCATCAAGCATTGGCGCGAAGATTGGCTCTACGAGAACACCGACCTCTATGTCTATGACCACGACCTCAAATGGCGTTATGTGAAACTTTCGCCTGAGCAAGTGAAAGGACAATGGACGCAGAAGGTTTATTCAGTCGACGATAGCCCGCGCTACGAAGGCACTGGCACATGGGTTCATGTCGACGGCAAGCATTACTGGGAATCGGTGGCTGATGCGCCTCTGCCGCGCCGTGAATACACCAAACGAAGTGACTACAACGTCTTGCGACGCCGAAACCGCCACATCTTAACCGACTACGGATTTCTGCATGAACAGGACAATATCAAAATCATTCGCGCCGAAGGCAGACCTGATGAGGAACTTGTTCAGGAGAAAGGCTTGAACATGTATAAGCGCGTGGATGATGCTGAAGCTGGCATGCCGGGCAAGGTGTGGTGGGAGGCGCACCGTCCGTTCTGGCGCGAAGTGCTTGCCGTGTGGAGCGACATCTATGCACGCCGCAAAGATGTTGCCTTCAAGGAAAAGGGCGGAGACAGCAAACTTGCCGAAGCCTTGTTCAAACTGGATGAAGAAAGTCTCAAGCAACAGAAAACACCAGAGCGCATGAGAGCGGAAATCCGCGCGCTCATTGAGTCGCACTTCAAAACCGTTGAGTTGGGTGTGCAAACAAAGTAGCACAAGGGTAACATGCAAGAAGTTCATCAAAGCATTGCCGTTTGGCAACTAATAGAGCGTGTCGTTTGGGGACTGGAAATCGTGTTCGGGTTTGCGTTTGGAGTTGCATTCTCGATTCTGTGGGCAATAGTAATCAATGTGTTTGCAGGGAAAAAAGAACGCAAAACCGATGCAATCAAGAAAGACAAAAAGCTAAAAACAACGGCTGAACCGATGCAAGATGCAGTTGCTTGCCAACAATGCAATGTGTTCTTCCGATGCTTTTCGCTTAACTGATGAAAAACGGCTTTTTTTAACAATCAAAACACATACAAGCAATGGGATACATCGGGCTTTTTTACGGCACACAAACGGGCAACACTGAACTGGTTGCCAGAAAAATTCAACAAGAGTTAGGCGAAGAGATTGTCGATCTCTACAACGTCAAAGACGCCACAGCAGAAGACATGGCGCAATACACCATTCTCATTATGGCGGCGCCGACTTGGTATGACGGAGAAATGCAAGCCGATTGGGAAGACTTCATGCCGAAGTTAGAATCGATTGATTTCACCGATAAGTATGTGGGCTTTGTGGCACTGGGCGACCAAGTTGGCTACTCACAATACTTCGTGGATTCTATCGGCGTGATTGCAGAAGCTGTAACCTCGCGCAGCGCGCAAGTCTTTGGACTGTGGCCAAGAAAAGGCTACGAGTTCGAGTCCTCGAAAGGACTCTACAACGATGAAATGTTCTGGGGCTTGGTGCTTGACTTTGAAAATCAAGGTGACTTGACGGATAAACGCATCAAGCAGTGGTGCGCGCAGATTCGCGAAGAACTCGGCATTGATGCACAAGCATCATAATGTTGGAATGTGCGCCTGAATTGTGCTTTGTGTTCTGTGTGATTCCAGAGCAAAAATCCCTCGAGATGAACGTGCGTCGCATCTCGGGGGACGTTTTTCAACCTAAAAAATTTGAATGATGACTAAACCGATTGATTCACACCCAGATAGTGTGTTGCTCTCCGAAACCGCCAAGGGCGCAGTCCGATACTGCCCAAACTGCCACAGAATAAGTGTTGAGTTCGAGAACCTGCTTGTGGAATTCACGTTGCAAGAGTTTTTGAGTTTTCGTCACTCGCTCGACCTGATGGATTTTGAAGCCATCGCTGAGCAAAACGCCTGTTTGCCGCTTCGGCGAAAGTTGATTTGGGAGTTCAAAAACTCCCCTTTGAAAGGGATATTTCATCTCAATGAAGTTGCCGAATTGACAACGCTCGTCAGGAGCGCAGAAACCGCACTCACGCATTTTCACTTGCGCGGGTCAGCAATCAACTATCCAACAAACTAATGCATATGAAAAAGGTTACACAAAAAGTTTTTACGCTCCACTCGTGGTTTGGACTGCTTGCGGGCGCGTTTATGATTTTGATTGGCATAACAGGCTCATTGCTTGTCTTTTCAGATGAATTAGATGAGTGGATATACAAAGAGTTTGCTGTCGTGGTGCCCAGCGGTGAGCCAAAATCTTTTGATGCGCTTATCGGTGAGTTGCGTGCGCAGTATCCTGATGCAAAAGTTTTGCGTCTGACAAAAAGCCACTCGCCTGACCGCGCATACACGGCGATTCTGCAAATTGGAAAAGAGCGGCTTTACACCTATCAAAATCAATACACGGGCGAGGTAACGGGAAAAATTGAAGTTCACTCGCGGCTCACGAATTGGCTCTTGCGTTTGCACTTCACGCTCTTGGCGCGTCCGTTTGGCGATGCGATTGTGGCGATAGTCGGTGCGTTGTTTATCGGACTGTCGCTGACGGGCTTGTGGATTCAGCGCAAATCGCTGGTCAGTGTCTACACCAAAGCTATTCGGTGGAAAGCAGGCGCAAAGGTTGCCTCTCACGACTTGCACCTGCTCACAGGTTCAGCCTCAGTGGCGTTCTGCATTGTAATGGCAGTGAGCGGATTTTATATGATGCTCTACACGCTTGACATCGAGTGGTGGCAAAAGCAACTTGCCGCTCGCAAAACTGCTGATGAAAAAAGAGTCGAGGCAAAGCCAAGTGCGTTCACACTTTCGGCAGATTCACTGCTCAATGTTTCAAAGAACTTGATTGCCGAGTTTGAGCCAAAGAGCCTCATTCTGCCTCAAAACGACAAAGCCCCGATTCGCGTGCTGGGCTATGCGAAGTCGTCAAACCCCTTTTATAGCGAGTTCAGCAGTTATGTGAATTTCAAACAAGATGGAAGCGTCATTAAAGTGCACGACATACGGCAAGCAAGCCTCAGTGAAAAAGCAGATATGATATTGAAACAACTGCATTTCGGGCAGTTCGGTGGCATTTGGATTAAAATCATTTACGCTTTGGGTGGCTTTACGCCGGCGATTCTCTCAATCACGGGCTTCGTGCTGTGGTGGAAACGGCGGCGAAGAAAGGAAGTTCAGAAGCAAGTGGTGCATAAAATAAATCGCCCTGTTGCGATGCCCTTGCCGAAAGTTGTTGTAATGCGAGCAAATAAATCAAATTGAAAAATCGCTTTGAACTTGGAAGTAATGCGAAAGACGTTGACGGCGATGAAGTTCGTTGAAGAGATTGTCGATCTCTACAACGTCAAAGACGCAACAGCGGAAGATATGGCGCAATATACCATTCTCATTCTGGCTGCGCCAACATGGTATGACGGTGAAATGCAAGCGGACTGGGAAGACTTTATGCCGAAAATGGAATCGATTGATTTCACGGATAAATATGTCGGGCTTGTGGGGTGGGCGACCAAGTAGGGTATTCACAATACTTCGTCGATGCTATTGGCGTGATTGCTGAAGCGGCAACCTCGCGTGGCGCTCAAGTCTTCGGGCTTTGGTCAAAAAAAGGATACGAGTTTGAAGCCTCAAAAGGGCTTGCGAATGACGAACAATTTTGGGGGCTCGTGCTCGATTTCGAGAATCAACAGAATTTGAACGACGCGCGCATCAAGCAGTGGTGCGCCCAAATTCGCGAAGAACTCGGTATTGAAGCGCAATCATAAAACAGGAGGAAGCTATGCATCAAAATGCAGCGTCAATTTTCGAGACGGAATACGGAAGCGTGTTTTTATGCAAAGATTGCGGCACAGTTCATGTTGAGTTCGGCAATATCATTTTGGAGTTCGCACCCTGCGGCTTCGATAAGTTCCGCGAAGGATTGAACACGATTGACTTTGCGGCTCTTGAGAAAGCCAACCATGCGTATCTCTATCGGCGCAAATTGGTCTTATCGTTTGAAAACGCCTGTGCAAAAGGTGCGTTCCATCTATGGGAAATCTTCCGTCTGAGAGAACTCGTCAACGGCGCAGCGTTTGTTCTCGCGCAGCGTCATCTCTCTGAAGCAGCGCAGGCGCGGCTGAACTGACGCGGATACATACTTTCTCTAAGTTGTTCTTTGGATGTTTTGTGGTTGTGTTTTATTCTTTCTAAGCATGCTACTACTTCAAGTTCTCCTCAGCGCGAGCAGGCGTTGAGGAGACTTTTTTTACAACCAATGCTTTTTCAAGTCATCATTGCTTTTCCATCGTCGCTATGAAAAAAATTACTGCAAAAGTTTTCAGCCTGCACTCATGGCTCGGCATCGAGCGGTGCGCGGTCAGGGTTTGTCAGGCGCGGCTCGAGCGTGCAAATCACCAGCATTGACGCGGCAACTGCCCCCAACCACAACGCAAAACAAACCACATGCAAAAACACAAGCAAAG
>Ga0308419_1000873_pt1 | contig 20655 bp, 18 predicted proteins | sample HotsprSampleMS50_FD_203674 | JGI IMG/M metagenome (GOLD analysis project Ga0308419, IMG submission 203674) | Hot spring phototrophic mat microbial communities from Mushroom Spring, Yellowstone National Park, Wyoming, United States - 20090730_MS50 ... | reverse complement strand
TAAGTCAGACAATATTTATTTTAAAATAGGAATTCAGGGAATGATAGGATTTGTTTCTGATAATTTAAAAAGATATAATCCTTCAATGCCTACACAACAATTTGATTTAAACGATGTATCTAAATATATATCTTATAATCCTCTTACTAATCAAATTACAAAATTAGATACTGCAGGAATTATTAGATATATTTTTCTTAATTTAATGTATGACGGTATTTATGGGAGCAAAAAAGGAGCAATTACTGTGCCAACAAATGCTTCTACTGCTTTAGGAAGTGGTAATTCTAAGTTTTTATTACCACACGAAACATTAAAAGACTTATTTAGAAATCATCCTCTGTATTCATTACCACTAATTCCACAAAATCTAAAAGATTCAGTAGAAAGTTATATCAATCAATTTCCAGAAGAATTTACTTTATATGGTGGTGCTGATTTATCTACAGTATTTGCAAGTATTCCACAAATAGAAATTGGTTCGCTTTATGGAACAGAACTATTGCTGAGATTTATCCCGCCTGTAAATTTAGGCCAAACAATTGGTGATTTTGCTTTTTGGGGGGTAGGATTGAAACATTCAATTTCACAATATTTTTACAAAGAACAATTCAACGATAAAAATTACTTTGAATTAAAAGAAATTCAACCATTTGATTTAGCAGCACAATTTGTTTACCAAGGAACATATCTTACAAACAAAGTAGGAGTTACTCAAGCAGATCTAACAGCAAATGCTACAATTTTGAATGCAAATCTTAACGCAAGTTATTATCTAAATAAATATATTAATTTCTTTACAGGCTTATCTTATCAGACTATTTCTATTGAATCAGAATATGTATATAAATTGCCTGTTGAAATTCAGTGGCAATTAGGTCTATTAGAAAAAGGTAAACACGAACCTACCCCAGGTTATCCAGGTGATAATTCTCCACAAAAAACTAAATTAACTCTAGATGATAGTTCATTAAAATGGACTATCGGATTTACTGCATCTATAAGTAATATTGATTTAATAATTGATTACAACTTAAGTAAATTTGATATTTTTGGCTTCGGATTGCAATATAGATTTTAAAAAATGAAAAAAATATTTATATCAGTAGGTGATCCATCTGCTGATAGACACGCTGCCAACTTAATGAAAGAAATAAAGTTTCTCTTACCTGATGTAAAATTTATTGGTATCGGTGGCGAATCTATGATTAAAGAAGGTTTGGATTCTATTGCAAATTTGAAAGATATTTCTGTAGTCGGATTCTGGGAAGTTGCTAAAAAATATATTTTTTTTAATAATTTATTTCAGCAATCATTTGAATTACTTCAAAAAGAAAAAGTTGATTTATTTCTTCCTGTTGATTATCCTGGTTTTAATATTCGTTTAGCCAAAAAAGCAAAAAATCTAAATATTAAAGTAATATACTACATTGCTCCACAACTATGGGCTTGGGGAAAAAACAGAGCTATTCATTTAAAAAATAACATAGACTTATTACTTGTTGTTTTTCCGTTCGAAGTAGAATATTTCAAGAACTTTGGAATAAATTCAATTTTTGTTGGTCATCCTTTATTAGATTATGAAGAATTTAATTTACAAATAAAAAATTATTACGATAGAGAAGAATTAATTGCTTTTTTACCTGGCAGCCGTTCTCAAGAAGTAAACCGACACAAAAAGTTTATCAAAGGATTAGCAAAAGAATTAGAGCATAATCTACCTAATTACAAACTGGTTGTATCGCAATCGAAACATTTAGACGATGAATTGTTTTCGGATATAAAAAAAATTGATAATATAATTGTAGAAAAAGATACTTATAAATTATTTCATAACGCTAAAGCAGGAATTATAAAGACAGGAACTTCTAACTTAGAAGCAGCTTTATCGGGATTGCCCTTTGTTATGTTTTATCGAACTTCTTTAATCACATATTTTTTAGCCAGAAAAATGATAAAATTGCCTTATATCTCTATTATTAATATTTTAAAAAATAAATTATTAGTAAAAGAATTAATTCAGAATGATGCAAACGAAAAAAAAATTGTAAATAATGTGAAAGAATTAATAGAAAATAGAGAATATTATAATTATCTTCAAAATGAACTTAAAGAGTTAAGAACTTCTCTTGGTAATGAAGGAGCAGCCAAGAAAGCTGCCAAAATTATTTGCAATAATATATGAGTAATATTAGTTTTAAATATAAAATAGGTATTTTTTTAATTGATTTAATTAGTAAAACTTGGAGAATTAAGTTAATAAATCAATTCCCAAATGTAAATGGTATTGTTGCTTTTTGGCATAATGTAATGCTACCAGGTTGGTTCCTTTTCCGAAATAAGAATACATCGGCTTTAGTTAGTAGTAGTAAAGATGGCGAAATTTTAACCTTTTTGTTAGAAAAATGGGGTTATCAAGTAGTAAGAGGTTCGTCTACTAAAGGAGGACGGGAAGCACTAGAAATATTAATAAATTTAGCAAAAAATAATAATTTTATACTAATTACTCCCGATGGTCCACAAGGACCAAATCAAAAAATGAAAGCTGGAGCTATTATAGCAGCTCAAAGAAGCCAAATACCTTTATATTTATGTGCTATTTATATAAAACATAAAATTACTTTTAATAAAAGTTGGGATAAGTTCCAATTTCCATTACCATTTTCAAAAATATTTGTTAATTTTACAGAAAAAATTTTTATAGAAGCAAATAAAAATAAGGATGAAATTAACGAAATGATACAAGTATTAGAAAAACAATTAAATAATATGACGGTTGACTTATGTTCAAAAAAATTTTAGCAAAAATATTCGAAATAATAGCAAAATATAGAAATAAAAAATACAACGATGCAACAAATTTAATTAGATGTAATGTACCTGTAATTTCAGTTGGTAATTTATCAGTTGGCGGAACAGGTAAAACTCCTTTTGTGCAAATGCTAAGCAAGTACTTTATTTCAAGAAATTTAAAAATAGGAATTGTAGGGCGTGGATATAAAAGAAAGTCAAAAGGAGAAATAATAGTTTCTGATGGGATAAATATTCTTTCTGACGCCGACGAAGCAGGCGATGAAATGCTATTATTAGCTAATAGTTTAAAAATACCAATTATAGCCGATGATGATAAGAGCAAAGCCGCAAAGTCTATGGAACAAAAATTTGCTCCTGATTTAATCATTGTTGATGATGGGTTTCAGCATAGAAAATTATATAGAGATATTGATATAATTTTATTAGATAGAGATACAATTGAAAATCCTAAATTGTTGCCCGAAGGAAGACTTAGAGAACCTTTATCTTCAATACAGAGAGCTGACGTAATAGTTCTAACTGGAACTATAGAACTACCTAATGAATTAAAAGAATTAGTAAGTAATCAAATAATTATTAAAGTAAAGCAAATTAAAGCTAATCCTTATTATTTAAATGGTAAAGAACCTAATTTCAATAGTTTAAATACATATCGTAAAGGTATATTTGCATTTGCTGGTATTGCTCGCCCTGATAGATTTTATGATATGTTAGCAGAGATGGATTATAAAATTATAAATAAAAAATCTTATGATGATCATCATCATTATACTAAAAGCGATATCGAAAATTTAATCAAAATGGCAAAAGAAAATAATCTTTTTGTATTAGCAACTACAGAAAAAGATGCTGTTAAACTTATTAAATTTATTGACGACTTTGAAAAAGAAAAAATTAAAGTACTTGTATTTCCGATAGCACTAACAATTTTTGAAGGAAAAGACCAATTTTTTAGATTTTTAAATAAAATGTTTCCAAAGAAAAATTAATGAAAAAAAAGTTTTTATATATAATTTTTTTATTAGTCTTATTTACTTCTTGTTCGACTAATAAAAATATTTTAGGTATTAGTAAGGCTTCAGGCAGTGATAATTACAAAAAGTATAAAACTGCAATAGAACTTATTTCTAATGATTTTGAAATTGTAGATATATACCCTTTAAGTTACGATTCTGCTTTAGTCATAATGAATAAAATTGATGGATTAATATTATCAGGCGGTCCTGATATTCATCCTATTCATTTTGGTAAAATACAAGATACATCATTATGTAGTATAGATTTACATAGAGATAGCTTAGAACTTGCCTTAATTGATATAGCATATAGAAAAAAAATACCAATATTAGGAATCTGTAGGGGATTACAAATATTAAATGTTTATAATGGAGGTTCACTATTTACTGATATACCTACACAATTGCCGCAAAATAAAGTCGTTCACCAAGTTAAAGATGGAGATATTAATCACAAAGTTAGATTAGATACAAATTCTATTATTTATTCAATCATAAATTCTAATGAAATAATAGTAAATAGTAACCATCACCAGTCTATTGATAGGTTAAGCACGCATTTTGTTGCAACTGCATATGCTGATGATGGAATTATAGAAGCAATAGAAAGTAAAAATATAAATAAACATTTTGTAATAGCTGTACAATGGCATCCAGAAAGATTATGGGTTAATAACAATGATGAAAATTCGAGAAAATTATTAGAATATTTCTTGGAAAAGATAAAAATTTATAAATTTAATAAATGATTAAAATATTATTACTTACTCATTACTATTCTAATCATACTGGTGGAATAGAGTTTGCGGCACAGAGAACTGCAGAAAATATTATATCGTCTGAAAAATTTCTTATTACTTGGTTAGCTGCAGATATTGAGATACAACCAAGAAATTTAGATAGAATAATATGTAAACCACAAAAATTTTATAATTTTTTAGAAAAGTTATTTCCATTTTCTTATCACATACCATCTATCCAAGCAATAAAAAACCTTATTTTAGAAATAAAAAATACTCATATAGTACACATCCACGAATATTTTTATATTTATAATATGTTAGCGTATTATTATGCTAAAAAATTTAAAAAATCTATTGTAATTACTCAGCATAGGGGTAATATTAATTGGAATAATTATTTCTACAGATTAATGTTAAAATTAACAAATCACTTATTTGGTAAAAGGATATTAAGAGGTGCCGATAAGGTAGTTTGTATAAGTAATAATGTTAAAAGTTATTTCGAAAAATTGGGTGTTGTAAATAATATAATACTACGAGCCAATTCTGTAAATGTTCATAGATTTATTATCTTTCCAGATATAAAAAGAGAATTTACGCGACATCAAATAGAGGCTGAAAATTATAATTCTGTTATTTTATTTGTTGGGAAATTTAGCGAAAGGAAAGGAATACCGCTAATAATTAAGTTGGCAAAAAAATATAAAAAATTATTATGGATATTTGTAGGATATGGCAATATGAAGCCCGAAAAATATAATTTGCCGAATGTAATAGTATATAGAGATGTTCCTAACGAAAATATGGCTTATTACTATAATTTGGCTGATTATCTAATTTTACCGAGCTATGGCGAAGGTCTACCACTTGTAATACAAGAGGCATTTGCTTGTGGTTTATATGTTATTACAACAACGGAAAATGCAGAAGCCTTTCCAAGAATGAGCAATTATCTTACAGCTATTCCACTTGAGAATAAAGATTTATGGTACGAACTATTCAATAGTATCGAAAATAAAATATTTTTTCCAAAAATTGTAAGAAACGAACTTAGACTTTTTGCTATCAAATACTGGAGTGATGAAGAAAATGGTCGTTTTTATATTAATCTATTCGAGAAATTAAGATATGGAGAATAAAATTTAATTTACTATTTGCTCTATTTTCCCGCCACCATAGCAATAACCATTTTTATAAAAAATTGCAAATTGTCCATTAGAAATCCCTTGGTCTGGTTCATTTAATTTTAAAATAACATATTGATTATCAATTTTTTCTATCACACCAATATTTTTGTTCGCACCGTGACGCAATTTAATTTCAAAAGAATCAAAATTTGGTTTATAAGGTATCCAATTTATATCTAATACTTTCAACTTATCGTGAGGCACTTTCTCTGTTTGATTATTTCTACTTACATAAACTACATTGCCTTCGATATCTTTTTTAATTACATACCAAGGACCACCACTTAGCCCTAAACCACTCCTCTGTCCGATAGTATGAAACCAATATCCCTTATGATTACCTAATATTTTACCTGTTTCAATTTCGACAATTTTTCCAACTTTTTCTCCAAGATGAAACTTTATAAAATCATTATACTTTATTTTTCCTAAAAAGCAAATTCCTTGGCTATCTTTTCTACTTTTATTTGGTAAATTAAATTGATTTGCAAGTTGCCTAACTTGTTGCTTGGTATATTTACCGATAGGGAACAAAATTTTTTTTAATTGATCTTGCTTAAGATATGACAAAAAATAAGTTTGGTCTTTTACTTTATCAGGATTTTCTTTTAAATAATATAATGAATTGATTTCTTCTATCTGAGCATAATGCCCCGAGGCAACTTTATCAAAATCTTTAGAAATTTTATTAAAAAATAATCCGAATTTAATATTTAAATTACACATTATATCTGGGCTTGGTGTATTACCTTGTTTTAATTCAGATATAGTATATTCCACAACCGTATCGAGATATTCTTGTTGCATATTTATAATTTCTAGTGGAATATTTAATTGATTACACACTGCTTTTACATACTCTAAGTCTTCTTCCCAAGGACAATTGCCAAGAAATGATAAATCATCTTCGAGCCATATTTTCAAATAAAATGCAATTAGCGAATGACCTTCATTTTTAAGTAAATTTAATGCAACAGAAGAATCTACTCCGCCCGATAATAAAACTGCAACATTCATAATATTTAACTTACAACTTCACCAAATAAAGTAGCTGATGTAGAGCGAGTAACTTTACACAATATATAATCGCCAGCTTTATATTTTAAATTTTCATTATCAAAAATTAAGACTTTATTTGTATCGGTACGTCCTTGCCATTGTTTTTTATTTTTTTTGCTTTCGCCCTCTACCAGAACTTCGTGAATTATTCCAATTTCTTTTTCATTATTTTCTTTAGAAATTCGATTCTGTAGTTCAATAATTTCATTTAACCTTCTTCTTTTAGTTCCTAATGGAACATTATCTTCCATCATATATGCTTTTGTTTTAGAGCGTGGTGAATAATTAAACATATATGCACCATCATAACGAACTTCTTCCATTAATTTTAGAGTTAATTGATGATCTTCTTCGGTTTCATTTGGAAATCCCGAAATAATATCTGTGGACAAAGCACAATTTGGAATTAATTCTTTTATTTTTCTTATTCTTTCTTTATAATGTTCTACAGTATAATGTCTATTCATTGCTTGAAGAACTCTATCGGAACCCGATTGAACAGGTAAATGAATATAGTTACATATATTCTTGTATTTAGCCATAGTTTCTATTAGTTCATCGGTCATATCATACGGATGAGAAGTAGTATATCTAATTCTCATTTTTGGAACTGCTTCTGCACAATAGGTAAGCAATTTTGCAAAATCTACTTTATTTTCGAAATCTATATAACTATTAACATTTTGACCTAATAGAGTTACTTCTTTAAATCCTTGCTCCCATAATTGTGTAATTTCTTTTATAATTGATGGGAATGGTTTAGACCGCTCTCTACCACGTGTATAAGGTACTACACAATAAGTACAAAACTTATCGCAGCCCCTCATAATAGAAATCCAAGCACTTATTCCTTGTGTTCTAAGTGGTATAATATCTTCGTAAGTTTCTACTCTTGATAATTTTACAGCTATACCTTGCTCTCCAGCAAATGCTTGATCTAACAAAGAAGGTAATTTACGATATTCATCAGGACCTACTACAATAGAAACTAAATCATTATGACCTACTAATTGTCCTCTTAGTCTTTCTGCCATACAACCTAAAATCCCAACCACAAGCTTTGAATTTTTCTTTTGGTAATATCTTAATTGTTGCAATCTTTTGAAAATCTTTGCTTCTGCATTGTCTCTTACCGAGCAAGTATTTAAAAGAATTACATCGCTTTTATCAATTCTATCAGTTATTCCATATCCTTCGCTTGCCAATATTCCCGAAACAATCTCAGAATCATTTACATTCATTTGGCAACCATAAGTTTCTATATATACATATTTGCCATTATTTGTAAATTCTTTCAATGATGGCTCTGAATGTGCGACAATATCGCCATTTGTACGTTTACTTAAAACTGGAATTTCATTTATCATAGCTAATTATATCAAATTAATTACAAATGATTATTTATAAAGTTTCGACGTAAAAACTCTACAACTTCTTGTACACGGTCAGATTCTCCTTTATTGCAAATAAGAATTGCATCTTTTCCTTCTATCACTATTAAATCATCTACTCCAACAATTGCAATCAATTTTCTCTCTGATTTTACAATGCAATTTTTATTTTCTATAGATACAATATTGCCTTCTAATACGTTATTATTTGCATCTTTAAGTTGCAATCTATGCAATTCATCCCAATTACTAATATCTGACCAGAAAAAATCAGCTTTTACGCATTTTACATCGTTATATTTTTCTAATATGCCATAATCCAAAGATATAGAATTTAATTGCTTATAAATAATTCTTAATTCTTGCTCGTAATTAGATTTACCAAATAATATTTCTAAATTTTTAATTTTATCGTAATATTCAGGTAAATATTCTTTAAATACTTTTTTAAAAAGAGAAATTTTCCAAACAAAAATTCCACTATTCCATAAAAAATCACCTGATTCATAAAATCTAATAGCAGTACCAATATCAGGCTTTTCAGCAAAGGTTAAGCAATTAAATACTTTCCTACTTTCGAATAATTCTAAAGGTTCTTCTGCATTAATTTGAATATATCCATATTGTGTTTCTGGACGAAGTGGCGAAATACCAATAGTAACAATAGAATTAAATTTTTTAGCAACCTCGAACGCATCGTCAAGACTTTCGTAAAATTCACCTAAATTATTAATAATATGATCTGATGGAAATACTGCTACTGTAGAATCTATATCAATACCCTTATATAACATATATTCTAAAGCAAGTGCTGTAGCTGGCGCTGTATTACGCCCAAATGGTTCTAATATGATATTCTCGTCATTTACATCAGGTAATTGTTCGATTAATAAATTTTTGAATTCTTTAGGACATACAAAGAAAATATTATCTTTAGAAAAGTATTTATTTAGTCGTTTATATGTGTTTTGTATAAAAGTACCATCACCAAATAAATGTATAAATTGTTTTGGACAACTTTCTCTGCTCTTTGGCCAGAACTTAATTCCAAGACCACCCGCAAGTACTATTGCATATTTAGACATTTTAAAATTAAATTTATATAAGTTTAATTAGACGAAATTCTTGATTTTTTAATGAGATATTTTAATGATAAATAAATAATATACAAAGAAAATATTATAATTAATATAGCCCAAAACCAATGCGGTAAAAAAAGATTTTCAGCTATTATTTCTGTATCACTCATATTATGAGTTCCATCTACATAAGCTCCACGAGAAAATAAATAACCAATACTTAAATATAGACTTACAAATGCTTGGACGCCTAAAAATTGAAGCGTTATTTGATTAAATTTATAATTACCTTTTAATCCAATAATTAATAATGAAAATCCTATAATTAAAGAAAATAATACTCCAAAACTTATCAAAGGTCTTACCCAAATTAATGTAGATAGTAGAATAATAATAGACATTACAAGTGTAATGGTTTTTGTATATTTTTCTTTAGTACTTAATATAATTAATATGGCTCCAATTAATACAGGGCCAATCGATCCAGCAGCAGCAACAATTGATTCGCCAATTCTACCAAAGAATAAAGAATCATAGCTAAATTGCGCATATCCTGAACCATCCGGGAATACTACAAGCTTATGAAAATTACCACCTAATAGCAAAGCAGTAATCCCATGCGAAAATTCGTGAAACCATGTCCCTAAAATCATAAATGGATAAAGAAAATAAAATCCACCAGGGATATTTAATATTATAGCAGTTAAAAAGCCGAAAGAAAATATAACATATAGATGTTTTAAGTTTTTTCTTTGACTGAGAATTATTTTATCATTTTCTATTAGATTCATAATTTAACCTATTTAAAAAAATTTCTTTAGCAGCAATAATTGAATTAAGAGTACTTTCGTAACGTGCAATACCTAATCCAGCGATATCAAAAGCGGTACCGTGGTCGGGACTTGTTCTAATTATTGGTAATCCTGCAGTAAAGTTAACAGCTTCGCCTTTAGAATATAATTTTAATGGTATTAGTCCTTGGTCGTGATACATAGCAAATATGCCTGAATAATTTTTATAAGATTGACTTGCAAAAAATCCGTCAGCAGGAAATGGACCATTAATATCATATCCTTTGTTACTTAAATCATTTATTGCAGGGATAATTTCTAAAATTTCTTCATTACCAATTAATCCGTTTTCGCCTGAATGTGGATTTAATCCTAAGACTGCTATTTTTGGTACGACAGCAAAGTCTAATGATAAACTTTTATAGAATATTTCTAATTTTTCTATTATTTTATTTCTTTCAATTAAATTAGGAACATTTTTTAGAGGTTCGTGAATTGTTTGAAGAGCAACTCTAAGATTATTGTAAAATAATATCATTAATGGTTCTTTGACATGACACATTGAAGCAATAAATTCTGTATGTCCATTAAATTCTAATCCAGCTAACCTACAACTCTCTTTAGAAATTGGTAAAGTAAGAATAGCATCATAATCTTTACTAATTACTTTTTTTGTAGCTAATTCTATACTTTGTATAGCGTGAAGACCTGCTTCCAAAGTAGTTTTTCCAAATTGAATTGGAAATTCATTACCAAAACTAATAATTTTGATTAGATTATTATTGATTATTAAAGAATTATCGCTTATTTCGATTAAATTTTTAATTATTTCTAATTGATTAATATATGATTTTAATGTTGAGATATTACAAAATAAATAAAAAGTTATATCTTTAAAATAATTATTTAATAATGCTTTGATTAAAGATTCTAATCCAATACCATTTACATCGCCACAACTGATAGCTAATTTCATTTTTTGTCTTTATATTTATTTTTAAAATAATAATAAAAAGGTATTCCTAAAATTGAAAGTACCAATCCAAATGTTGAATTTATTAATTCTGTTCTGCCCGTTAGAAAATTATTAATGTCTTCGTATAAAGTAAAAAATACAAAACCAAAAGCAAATATTACAAATATTAATGGAATAATAGGATATAGTGGGACTTTATAATTTCTATTTAATTCGGGATATTTTTTTCTTAGGACAAACAATCCTAATGCACCGAAAGCATAAAAAATCCAGCTTACGAAAATTAACATATCGGTCAAATCATCAAATGAACCGCTAAACACTAAAGCCGAAGCCCAAATTCCTTGTAGTATAAGAGAGTTTGCAGGAGTATGATATTTTGGATGAATATCTCCAATTTTTTTAAAAAACATATTATTGCGAGCCATAGAGTAATATACTCTTGCACTAACCATTATAGTACCATTAGAGGTTCCAAACGTAGAAACCATTACTAAAGCTGCTATTAATGCACCACCAATATTGCCCATCGAGCGATTTGCCATATCCGCAGCAACTAATTTTGAATTTGCCATTTCATCTATTGGTAATACATATAAATATGCTAAGTTAATTAAAATATAAATACTTATAACTACAATAGTGCCAAATATTAGTGCCATTGGAATGTTTTTTTGAGGTTTTTTTACTTCTCCTGCTATGTAAGTAATATTATTCCAACCGTCATAAGCCCAAAAAGCAGCTGAAAAAGAAATTACTATAGCTCCAAAAGTTCCCATAGATAATCCATTATAATTAGATAAATCCTGAGTAAAATTATTAAAATTTCCACCTGAATAAATAAAAGCAAAAATTACAAGTAATAATATTGCCAAAATTTTTATAATTGTCATTATATCTGCTACTATTCCGCCGTATTTAATTCCAAAATAATTTACACCTGTAAGAAATAAAATTGTAGATACAGTTAGCAATTTAACACCAATATCTCTTAAAGGATGAATCCAACCTACAAAAGGCATATATAAACGAAAAGAATTCTCAATTTCTTCGGCAAATCGTGGTAATTTAATAAAATATTCCGTATATTCTGCAAATACATATGTTATCGAAGCAATAGATGCGGTTTGAATTACAGCCAAAATAGACCATCCATACAAATATGCTGTTAGATTGCCATACATTTTCTGAAAGTATATAAATTGTCCGCCAGTTTCTGGAAACATAGAAGCTACTTCTGCATTGGAAAGAGCACCAAATAAAGTAATTATACCTGCTAAAATCCATACAATGAGTAATAATTCCGGTGAACCTAAAATGGATGCCATTAAAGCAGGCTTTTTAAATATTCCCGAACCAATAACTGCTCCAATTACAATCATCAATACTGTAAAAAATCCTAATTGCTTTACTAATTTATTGTTCATTATTAATTTTGATATAATTTAAAAATCGAATATAAGAAAGTTTAAAAAAAATAATATTTACATTTATTAAAATTATTCGTAATTTAATTTATAATTGTTGTTAAAATGTTAGTATTTTGATAAATTTGTATCATAATTAATTGGAGATTAAATGAAAAAAATATTTTCACTTAGTTTATTATTTATATTATCAGTTGTAATTACTCATTCTCAAGACAAAACTACAATCGAGCCAGAAAAGTATCCATACTTAAAAGAAAAATATGAATATACTTTCCATAAAGGATTTGATGAAGTATGGGAAGCAGTATTAAAATCTATTGAAGAAATTGAATGTCAAATAATGCAAAAAAATTCACGTCAAGATGATAATGGTCTATATAGAGGTAAAATAGAGAGCGATTTTTGTATTTTTGCAATTGGCGACACTTCCTGGCAAAATTTCAAATATTATGCTATAGAGCCACCATTTATTAGAGGTGGAGTATGGGTATCGGGTAGATTTCAATATAAATTTATATTACGAGAAGAAGAAAATGGCGATACTTACGTTAGAATAATAGGCGAAGTAAGTGGTTTTGAAATACACGTTACAAATAAAGTTCATTTTTTCAAATCTAATGGTTTTAAAGAGACAATGATGTTAGAACGTTTAAAGAAAAATTTGGGATTACCATTCGAGCTAAAAGAGGGATAAAAAAGTTTTTTTTAAATAATTATTTTTTTATATTTGTTTAGTATTTAAATGACAATAATATAATATTGTAAATAATTTATAATTTTTAACAAAGCCTAAATATTTATCAAAATAATTAAAGTCATTTCAATATCTAGTTTTTTTAATTTTTAATTAATATGCATACTGTAAACATAGAAAATCTAAAATTGGGTATGATATTAGCCAAACCTCTTAAGAATAGATTTGGGCAGGTAATGTTAGGCGAAAATGTAAAAATAGAAGAGAAACATTTAAATATGTTTAAAATGTGGGGATTAGATTGTTTTGTTGTTTTTGATGATTCTGATTTGCAACCTACTAAAGCTGAAAAGGATGAAATAAGAGAATTAGCAAAAAATCAAGTTTTAAATCATATTTTTAATTGGGGTATTCTAAGTGAATTAGAAGATGAATATATTGAATATATAATAGATTTAAAAGCATCATTGATAAAGAAAGATATAAATAATGAATGAAGTAAATATTAATATAATTGAAAATTTCCCTACTTTACCAACAGTTTATTCTGCAATTTTATCTAAAATACAAGATAATAAAACAACAGCAAAAGATATTTCAGACCTATTAATTTTAGATCAAGCATCGACTTTTAAATTATTAAGTTTAGTAAATTCATCGATTTTTTCTTTTAAGAAAAAAATTACTACTATATCCGAAGCAGTTACATTTTTAGGATTTAATGAAGTTAGAGATACTATTCTTACATTAGCGGTAATGAATATGATGAAACTTTATCGTACCAACAAAAATTTTAATATAATAGAATTATGGAAACATTCGATTTTTGTAGGAATTTTCTCAAAAATCGTAGCAAAAAATTTGAATTTAGCAAATTATGAAGAGTTATTTATTGCTGGAATTTTACACGACATAGGGAAATTAGCTTTATATAATTCATATCAAAATACTTATGTTGATTTAATTAAATTTTCTAATGAAAATAACTCTAGCTTGATAATCGAAGAAAAGAAAAAGTTTAGTTTGAATCATTCTGAGGTAGGTGCTTTATTAGCCAAAAAATGGAATTTATCTAAGGTCATTACTGATACTATAGAATATCATCATTCAAAGAATATAGAACAACACGAAAATAGTTCTGCTATTGCTTGTATTTATCTGGCAAATCAGTCTGCTAATCTAATTTGGAACTTTAATACTGCTTCTGATATTATTGAAAAACCTTCCAATAGTATATGGGAAATTTTAAATATTAAAAAAGGATTCTTTAATAAAATCAAAGATGAAATATTAAATACATACGAAGATTCATTAAATATATTAAAGATAAATTAATGGATAACAATATTGATGAATTAAGATATAATTTAAGAAAAAAAATAATCAATTTATCTAAAAACTATTATGAAAAGAAAGAATTAAATGATTTATTAGACTTTATTTTTGAATGCTTTATTATCGTGCCAGATTTTGAATTTGCATCTTTTTATTTTCTTGAAAAAGAAAGTTATGAGTTTATTTTAGAGCATACATTTCCTAATAATATAGATGTAAAAAAATATTTTAGTCAATTAGTAGAAGAAAACATTATTGGCAAAGTTTTATCATCAGGTGAAATTGAAATATATAAAAGTATGTTAAAAAATGATTCAATTTTAATTCTGCCTATTACTGGTTATGATGGATTTTTAGGATTAATGATAATAATCTATAATAGTGATAAAGTATCTTTATTAAATAGTTTGAGAATAGAATTAGAATTTTTAGGTTATATTTCTAGTGCTTTAATTAGCTCGCTTATTTCGTATATCGAAAAGCAAAATATAAAGAAATTACAAGATCAATTAATTGCATATCAAACTTTAGAATTAGAAAAAAAACAACATAATCTAAAAATAAAAATGGAGCAATTAACTTCTAATTTAAATCGCTCTATTCCGCACGAAATACGTACTCCTTTACTTCACATTTTGGGATTAACAGATTTTATAATCAAATCCAATGATTTCAAACAGTTAGAAAATGGTGAAGAAATTTTAGATATGCTTAATGATATAACTTTTAGCGCAAAAAGACTAAATAATATGATAGATAACTATATTTTTTATGCAAATCTTGTTACACTAACATACGATATTAATGAAATTCAGAAATATAACTACAAAGTTACTGAAGATATAGATTCTATTATTTATGAATTAGTTAATGAAGAAGCATATTTTAAAGATAGATATGAAGATATAGAAATAGATTTGTGTGAAGGGAATGTAATTGGAGACCATATTTTAATTAACAAATTATTTTATGAAGTAATAAATAATGCATTTAAATTTTCAAAAAAAGGAACGAAAGTTAAAGTAAAATCTTTTATTGAAAATAATTTTTATGTTACTTCTATAAAAGATTATGGAATTGGTATGGATACTAATGAAATAGAAACTATAGGTCCATACGTTCAATTTAATAGAAATGAAAATGAGCAACAGGGGATAGGTTTAGGTTTAGCAATTGTAAAAAAATATTAGCTCTATTTAATGGTGATATTAAAATTAATAGTAAAAAAAATGAATATACTGAGTTCATTATTTATTTAAATCTTGCTAATAAAAAGGAATAAAAATGAATAATTCTTTTTATATTGATAAAAATATTGAAGTTGCTGAAACTTTACCTGCAACTTTTTATACTGATAGTAATATTTTTAGTAATATTAAAGATTATATTTTTTTAAAGACTTGGCATTTAGTAGGCGATATTAAAGAAGATTTAGAAATTGAAGGGACAATAAAGCCAATATATTTATATGATGGCTTCTTGAACGAGCCTTTGATATTAGTTAGAAATTACGAGAATAACTATCTGTGTTTATCTAATGTTTGTACTCACAGAGGCAATATTTTAGTAAATTCTAAATCTAAATTAAAAAAAATTAGCTGCAACTATCACGGAAGACAATTTGACTTAAATGGGAAGATGATATATATGCCCGAATTCAATAAAGCTAAAAATTTCCCAACTGACAAAGATAATTTAATTAGTTTTCCTATAGAAATTCTTAATGATAAATTTATATTTATATCTTTAAATCCATTATTTTCGTTAGATAGTTTTAAAAAAGAAATTCAATCAAGATTATCATTTTTACCATTTAATCAATTAATATTAGATTCTGCTAAGTCGAGAGATTACTTAGTAAAAGCAAATTGGGCTCTATATTTAGATAATTATCTTGAAGGATTTCATATCCCTTGGGTACATCCTGATTTAAATAAGGCACTTGATTATAGTTCTTATTCAACTTTAACTTTTGATTACTTTAACTTACAGATTGGAATTGGTAGTTCGGGCGATTATTGTTTTAATTTACCTATAGGACATATTGACTATGGTAAGCAAATTGCTGCATATTATTATTGGTTATTTCCTAATTTAATGCTTAATTTTTATCCTTGGGGATTATCAATAAATATTGTCAAACCAATTAATGTAAATCTAACAAAAGTATCATATTTAACGTATATTTATGATGAAAGTAAAATGGATATCGGTGCGGGCTCCTTACTCGATAAAGTAGAAAGAGAAGATGAGACTGTTGTAGAAAATGTACAAAAAGGAGTTAACTCAAGATTTTATAATAAAGGTAGATTTTCTCCAACTATGGAAAAAGGAGTACATCATTTTCATTTACTACTGAGTAAATTTCTAAATTTAAAAGAAAAAGTTTAGTAATAATAAATAAACTAACACCAATGGTGATACAAATAAAATACTATCGAATCTATCTAAGAATCCACCGTGACCTGGTAATATTGTAGAACTATCTTTGATTCCTGCATCTCTTTTTAATTGTGATTCTGCTAAGTCTCCAATTTGTCCACCAATACCTACAATAATTCCTATAAATAATGAGTTTAAAATCCCAATATTTAAAAAAACATACTCAAAAAATAGCATCGAAAGTATTGCACCTAAAAATCCAGCCACCGCACCTTCCCAACTTTTTTTTGGGCTAATGTGTGGTATTAATTTATGTTTACCAAATTTAATCCCTAAAAAATATGCAAATGTATCACAAATCCAAATTGAAATTATAAATGCATAAACTAATGACATAGGTTCTATATTAAGTATAGAATCAAAAAAGAAATTAAACTCTCTTACCAAAAGTAAACATATAAAAAATAATGTAATATAGGCTACTCCACCTATAGTAGCAGATATATTCATTATAGCATTGTGATTTGTAGAAAATATTTGCAAGCTAAGAGCACCAATAATAAATATTATTATAGCTAATATTAAAATTTGATTAAAATGTATAGAATAAAAACCTAAGTATGTAATCAAAATAAATAAAATGTTAAAAAAAGAGCCCCAAAGTTTGTTTGGTTTTGCATTCTTTTTCTCGACAATAGAATAAAATTCCCATATTGTAAAAGATGATATTAAAATTATTCCTAATGTAAATATTAAACTTCCAAAATAAATTATCCCAATTATTAATGGGATGCCAAAGAAAGCAACTAAAATTCTTTTGTGTAATTCTTTCAAATTTTTTCTTTATTATTAATTAAGAATTTTATAAAAATAACAAAAAATGTATAATAGAAATTTTACTATTTTTAAACAAATCTTTTTTATCAACGTAATAAATTAGTAAAATGTGCTTAATATATGAATAAAAATAATCTAAAAATATTCTGCGATTTTGATGGCACTATTACTCTAAAAGATTTAAGTGATGAACTTTTCAAAAGTTACGGAAATTTCCAGCTCTATAATTCTATGCTTAGAAAAAATGAAATTTCAATTTATGAATATTGGAAAATGACTTTTAATACATTACCAAGTAATTTCTCTATAAAAGATTTAGAAAATTTTGCTCTACAACAAGAAATTGATACATATTTTTATGATTTTTGTATTTTTTGTAAACAGAATACTATACCTATTTCTATTGTAAGTGATGGCTACATTGAATATATAAATCCAATATTAAAAAAATTGAATTTAGACTTTGTTAATGTATTTAGTAATAGATTGATTTTCGCTGATTCTATAATGCCTGTATTTAACGGAGCAACTGAATCTTGCAAATGCCCTTGTGCTTCTTGTAAAAGGAATGTAATATTAAACAACTCGAGCGATGACGATATTATAATATTCGTAGGAGATGGATATTCTGATTTTTGTGTAGCAGAGCATTCTGATATAATTTTTGCAAAAAGATATCTTGCAAAATATTGCACTGAAAATAAGATACCACATTACTATTTTAAAAGTTTTTTTGATGTAAAAAAAATTCTTTCGGAAATAATAATAAAAAAGGGAAAATTAAAACCACGAAGACAGGCTCAAATTAAAAGAAAAGATGCTTATGAATCTGAGTAATTAAAGAGCATTTTTTAGTATGTTAACATTTTCTTCTTCGCCCATTATAATTATAGTGTCATCTTTTTTAAATTCGTAATCAGGAGTAGGAATAATCTGTTCGTATACATCATCTTTTTTAGTTTTGATAGTAATAATTTCTACATTATATTGATTTCTTATTTTCAAACCTTTGATTGTTCTTCCTACAAATTTATCAGGCACGGGAATTTCTGCTAATGAATGACCTTCGATAAATCTAACATCAGAACTTTTATTTAAATTATATAGTTTATCAGTAATATTTGTTGTAGTATCTTTTAGATACATTTCTTGATGAAACAATTCATTTATATCATCTAAATATAGTTCACCTATTTGAATATCAGAATTTAAATTTTCGAAAACAGGTAATTTATCTAATTCACTATTCCTAAAATAAGAGTAAATTTCAGAAATTTTAATATTTAATTCTAATCTTTTAATATTAGGATTTACTATATCACCAGCAATAATAACATTATTAACTATTTCTTTGTCAAACATTATTTCTTTTATAGAGTTAATTGAAATATAACCCATAAATTTATTGGTATTTAATTGATAAACAGATACACTATTAATATTATTTTTAATAAATAAGCTAACAATATCAGTGAAATTAGTATTTTCAGGTATGCTTAAAAAGTTTTTTTTATATAAATCTTCTACAGTAAAATGAGAAAGTAAATTAATATCCTGCGTTTTATTCAGAAATAAATTTCTTTTAAGCAACTTTAAAGTATAAATTGATTCTCGGGAAAGCTTTTGTGAAAGGATTAAGCTAATTGTAGATACTAACATTAATGGTATAATAGCTGTAGTTTGCTTTGATAATTCGAATATAATAATAATAGAAGTCAAAGGAGCTCTAATAATTCCAGCTATCAATCCACCCATTGCTACCAAAGCATAAGCACTACTTTCGGCTGTAGAATTTGGAAAATAAAAATTAATTATATTCCCATAAAAACTACCTAGCATTGCTCCTATAAATAATGCTGGAGCTATTACTCCGCCTGAACCGCCCGAACCCAACGTAATTGAAGTAGTAAATATCTTTAGAAATACTAAAATCAAGGCAATATACCAAATAATATCATTATTAATTGCAGAATTTATTGAATCATTACCTACTCCCATTATATGTGGAAAATAAATTCCTACAAATCCTATTATTAATCCTCCTAATGCAGGTTTTAATACTTGGTTGATATTAATTTTTTTTTCAAAAAACTCTTCGGCTGTATATAATACTTTAATGAATACAAATGAAACTATACCACATAATGCACCCAATACGAAATAAGAAATAACTTCGTAAGGCGAAACAATCATTAATGGAGGTACTATAAATTCCGTAAAATCTCCTACAAAATAGTGAGTTATGATTGTTGCTATACCAGCAGAAATAAGTATAGGTGTAAATGATACAATGGCAAAATCAAATAAAATTATTTCGATAGCAAATAATGCTCCTGCAATAGGTACATTAAATGCTGCTGCTATACCCGATGCTACTCCACAACCTACTAAAACCCTCATCCTACGAGAATTGACTTTAAAAAATTGACCTACTGTAGAGCCAATGGACGCTCCTATCTGTACCATTGGTCCCTCGCTACCTACTGAACCACCCGAGCTTATTGTAAAAGAAGATGTTATAGACTTAAATAAGGCTACAAGTGGACTAATTTTACCACCTTTTTTGTTTAGTGAGTAAATTACTTCTGGTACTCCGTGACCTTTAGCATCAGGAATATTAACTTTAGAAATTAAACCTACTAATAACCCACCTATAGTTGGTATAAACAATATCAATAACCAATGTGTATTTGAAATTCTCTCGTGAGTAGAGCCTTCGCCAGAAAAAAAAATTAAACTCAGTTCTTCAATTAACCATCTTACAAATACTGCACCCAATCCACCAATGATTCCTATGATTACAGCCATAATTATCATAAAAAAGTGCTCTGTAAGCGTTGCTTTTTCGTACCATTTAACTGCTTTTCTAGAAGAAATTAACCAAATATAACGTAGCCAAATTCTAAATTTTTCGAGCATTT
>Ga0308419_1000872_pt1 | contig 20692 bp, 16 predicted proteins | sample HotsprSampleMS50_FD_203674 | JGI IMG/M metagenome (GOLD analysis project Ga0308419, IMG submission 203674) | Hot spring phototrophic mat microbial communities from Mushroom Spring, Yellowstone National Park, Wyoming, United States - 20090730_MS50 ... | reverse complement strand
TTACCTACTCTATCATTATTATCAATACTATCCAACAAATTATAAATTAATGGATGAAAGACTATGATTAAATTAGAATTGTTACTAATAGCTTCATTTATCACTTCATCGTTTAATTCGTAAGCCACAAGTATGTTTTTAATCTTTTGATTTCCTAAATTTAGCTGTAATCCTACCCTATCGTTTTTAAAAGCATATTTATAAGGAAAAAGATTATTTAGAATTTCTAATAATTCATTTAGATGCATTTTCTAAATACATTCTTTAATATTTACCATATTTAATTTGTAAAAATACAAAAGAATTATTATTAATACAATTTTATGATTAATATTCACGTTAAATAAATTAATAAAGGAATAAATAATGCAAATCAAATTTTTCATATTATTTTTTTTAATATTTAATATTAGTTTAATTTTTAGTCAAGAAAAAGGTTCTAATAATAAGTTTCCTGAAGATAGTATTATTGTATTCCAATCACCAAGACCATTATTAGAAAATAATTTAAAATATCAGGAAAACAATTCAAATTGGGGATTAGACTTATTATTGTCTGATAGTGGATTTGGATTTGGCTTTTTTCTTCAAACTAAGCTAAATCAAGATTTTTTAATTACTTCCAGTTTATATATTTCTGGCGCTAGAAATAGTGATGAATTCGAAGAATTAATTATTGATAATCGAGGTTTCTATTCTTGGCAGGTAAGAAATAAAATTAATAGGCTTTTTAAATTTCCACTAACATTCGGAATTACTTATTTCCCTTTTAAAAATGATATTTTAGAAAATTTAAAGCCATTTTTGTCTTTAGGATTAGGACCTACATTTATATTATCTACTCCTTATACATATAATAGAATACCTAATGGTGAAATTGTAGGATGGTTTAAATCATTCGGAGATGCAGAAACTTATATAAAGTTTGGTAGTTTTATAGGAATTGGATCTTATTTTGGTAATTTATCTAAAAATGTTTTAGGTGTAAATATTCGATATTATTATGTTCCTTTCGGTGGTGATGGATTAGTTAGTGTTATCGGATTACCTATACAAAATTTTGGAGGATTATTCTTATCTTTATCAATTGGAACAGCTTTTTAATTATATTAATTTTTTAAATGGTAAAGTAAAAATTATTTTAGTTCCATTCCCAATTTTGCTATCAATTTTAAACTCTCCATCGTGGAGCTCAACTATTTTTTTTGAAATTGATAAACCAAGACCTAATCCTTGTTGTTCGTATACATTCCTTTCAAATTGAACTAACATACCTATAGAATTTATTTGATTTTCACTCATTCCGCGACCTTTATCTTCAATACAAAATTCAATAAAATTATCACTAATAATTTTTGAACTAATTTTTACACTTTGACCTTTCTCAGAGAAACTAAAAGCATTATCTATTAATTCTGAGAATATTTTATAAAAACTTTCAGTTGATAATTCACAATAAATGTTTTGTATACCTTCTTCAAATATTAAATCGCTTTCTCTTTGATATTTTTTTGCACAGTGTAAAGCAATATCTTTGATTATAGGTATAGGCTCATCAGTTTTAAAACTTCTTAGTAAAAGTCTTTTAGTTTTTGAATAAGTAAAAGACTCCAGACGAGCATATATTAAATAATTTTCTGTAATTTTTATTAATCTTTCTGTAGATGATAATATATCATTTGTAAGTTCAAATAAATCATCTGCTGAAATAGAATTATAATTTGAATTTATATATCTTGCAGTACCACTAATTTGATTTAGTACTGTACGAAATTCGTGTGGCAAAACAGTAACAATACTCTGTCCTAATTTAGTAACTTTTTCTTCTAATTGTTGCTCTAAATATTGATGTTTTTTAAATTGCGCATTTATTGCAGAAATTAACTCGTCTCGTGTAAATGGCTTCACTAAATAATCATCTGCACCTTTTTCCATACCTAATCTTACATTAGATTTATCTGCAAATGCTGTAAGAAATATAAATGGAGTTCTTTTGTAATTATTATCCAATCGTATTTTTTCTAAAAAAGCAAATCCATCCATCTTAGGCATTGATATATCACATAATATTAAATCTGGATGAAATTCTTTTAATAAATTCAGTGCTAATTTTCCATTAGTAGATGTTTGAATTTGATAACCTTCAAATTTTAGTATTGCTGCTGTAGTATCTAATATATATTCTGCATCATCTATAATTAAAATTTTTTTCATTAAGTTGTTTTAATTAGTTAATAAGTATATACAGAAACTAAAAATTTTTTGATTATTTTTAAATCAAATATATGAATTATATTTAAATTAACAAAAAATGAAAAGCAATAAGACTATAAATAAAGATAATAATAAAAAATTTGAAACAAATTTACCAAATTCTATAGAGTCAGAAAAAGCAGTATTATGCTCTATGCTAATAGACAAAATTGCTATTTCTAAAGTATTAGAAATACTAACTAAAGATTGCTTTTATCATGAACGTCATCAGGAAATTTTTGATGCTATTGTTAGACTTAACGAGAAAGGTTATCATCCCGATATAGTTACAATAAAAGAAGAATTTATCAAAAATAATAAATTGAAATTGATAGACGATGGGAATTATTTAATCGAATTAATTGACTATATCCCTACAAGTGCTAATGTAGAACAATACGCTAGAATTGTCCAAGAAAAATATTTAAAAAGGCTATTAATCGAAACAGCTGAAAGAATAAAAAAAGATAGTTATGACGATAATACCGATGCTTTAGAAGAAATAGATAAAGCTGAAAAAGAGATATTCGAGATTGCAGAACTGAGATTAAAGAAAACATTTACTCCGATTAATAAATTAGCTAAAGAAACTTATAAAATTATAAGTAAAATTGCAGAACACAGTAAATCAGGATATACGGGAGTTCCTACTGGATTTACTAGATTAGATGAAATGACAGGCGGTTTTCAGAAATCAGATTTAATTATAATTGCTGCAAGACCTTCTATGGGAAAAACAGCATTGGGATTATCTATGGTAAGAAATATGTCTATAATCAATAAAATTCCCGTGGCTTTTTTTTCAATCGAAATGAGTGGAGTTCAAATTGTAACTAGATTAATCTCTGCCGAAGCAAAAATAGACCAGCATAAACTAAGAACAGGAAGATTTAATCAAACAGAAAATCAAGCTATTGTAGATGCATTAGGATCAATCTCAGAAGCACCAATATATATTGATGATAGTCCTATGCTTACAATTATGGAACTAAGAGCAAAGTGTAGAAGATTAGTTGTTGAGCATAACGTTCAATGTGTTTTTGTAGATTATTTGCAATTAATTACAGCACCAAAGGCAGAAAGCAGAGAACGAGAAATTTCCTTTATTTCTTCTTCTTTAAAACAAATAGCAAAAGAATTAAATATACCAGTTGTCGCTCTTGCGCAGTTAAATCGCTCTGTCGAATCAAGAACAGATAAAAGACCAATGCTTAGCGATTTAAGAGAATCGGGCTCGATAGAACAGGATGCAGATGTTGTAATGTTTGTAAATAGACCCGAACAATATAAAATGATGACTTACGAAGATGGCTCTCCAACCGAAGGTACTGGCGAATTAATTATAGGGAAACAAAGAAATGGACCAACAGGTATTGATAGAGTTGCTTTCGACAAGAAATGTGCTAGATTTGATAATTTAGCTATGGGATATGAAGATTTACCCGAATCATATTTTCAAAATCAAGAAGTTGATGAAAATTTTAAAGACGATGAGCCGTTTTAATTTTTTTAAAACAATAAATTTTCGTATTTTTGTTGTTCTTTTATTATTTATAATTATATGTTCGAAAATCTACAAGAAAAATTAGAATTAGCACTTAAGAAATTCAGAGGTCAAGCAGTAATTTCTGAAGAAAATATTGCTGATGCTCTAAACGAAATAAGAAAAGCATTAATAGATGCTGATGTAAATTTTTCGGTTGCTAAAAAATTTGTAGAAGAAGTAAAACAAAAAGCATTAGGTCGTGAAGTAAGAGGTAAATTATTACCTGAACAATTAATAGTAAAAATTGTCCATGACGAATTGGTAGAAATTATGGGCAAGAAAATGAGCGATATTTCATTTTCTGCTCAACCACCTACAATAATAATGGTAGCTGGATTACAAGGTTCGGGAAAAACAACTTTCTGTGCTAAATTAGCAAAAAATTTACGTAAAAAAGGACGACAACCTCTTTTAGTAGCAGCAGATATTTATAGACCTGCTGCAATTCTACAATTAAAGCAGTTAGCAGAACAAATTAAAATACCAGTTTATTCAGAAGAAATTAAAGATGCTGTAAAGATTTCAGAAAATGCTTTAAATTATGCTAAAAAATTCGGTAGAGATATAGTTATTATTGATACTGCTGGTAGACTTACAATTGATGAAGAAATGATGAACGAAGTTAAAAATTTAGCAAATGCAGTAAAACCTACAGAAATTTTATTTGTATGCGATGCTATGATTGGTCAGGATGCAGTAAATACTGCAAAAGCTTTTCACGATGCTCTTAATTTAACAGGTATAGTTTTATCAAAATTAGATGGTGATACACGTGGAGGTGCCGCTTTATCTGTATTAGAAGTTGTTGGCAAGCCAATTAAATTTGTTAGTACTGGCGAAAAACTTGATAATTTAGAGCCTTTCCATCCCGAAAGAATTGCATCTAGAATATTAGGTATGGGGGATGTCCTTACATTAGTTGAAAAAGCTGAACAACAGTACGACCAAAAACAAGCTGAAGAATTAGAAGAAAAAATTAGAAAGAATCAATTTACTTTTGATGATTTTTTGGACCAATTAAAAATTATTCAAAAAATGGGGTCATTACGTGACTTGCTTGGAATGATTCCAGGTATGGATAAACAATTAAGAAATGTAAATATAGATGATAACGCTTTTAAAAAAGTAGAAGCAATCATTCAATCAATGACAAAGCAAGAACGCCGTAACCCTAAAATTATAAATGGTAGTCGTAGAATAAGAATTGCTAAAGGAAGTGGCACACAGGTACAAGATGTAAATAGATTATTAAAGCAATTCGAGGATATGCAAAAAATGATGAAAAGTGTAGCACAAGGTAAAAAAAGTAAGTTTTTACCAAAAATACCTGGTGGTTTTAAATTTAGATAATTAATGAGATTTGGGCATTCAAAAGGTCTTTACCTTAATAATAAAGAATGACAAATTTTATATTTTTTCTCATAAATTAAAGGTCTAAATATGGTAAAATTAAGATTAAGAAGAAAAGGAAGAAAACATTATCCTGTCTATGATATAGTAGCAGTAAATGTAAGAGCACGCAGAGATGGTGCATTTCTTGAAAGATTGGGTTATTACAATCCAAATACTCACCCTAATACTATTGTTGTAGATAGTAACAGAGCCTTATATTGGCTTAATGTAGGTGCACAGCCAACCCCAACAGTAAATAGAATTCTTAGTTACGAAGGCATTCTTTTAACTAAACATTTAAAATTAAAAGGCAAAACTGATGAAGAAATTGCTCAAGAAGTTCAAAAACATAAAGAAATTGTTGCAGCAAGATATTTGAGAAGGAAAGAATTTAGGAAAAAACGTCAAGAAGCTAAGAAAAAAGCTGAAGCAAAAACCAACGAATAATTAGATATCAAATAATAAAGGGTTGTATATTTTTAAACAACCCTTTTGATATTTTATTGATATGATTTATGTATAAGATAAAACTACCAAATTTCGAAGGTCCATTTGATTTGCTTTTATACTTCATTAAAAGAGATGAAATTAATATTTATGATATTCCAATTAGTAAAATTACTCAAGAATTTTTAGAATATATTAAAATTATGAAGTATTTTGATTTGGAATTAGCTGGAGAATTTATATTAATGGCAGCCACTTTAATGTATATAAAATCTCAAATGCTATTACCAATAAATAAAGACGAAAACGAAGAAGCAGTAGAAGATCCAAGAAATAATTTAGTTCAAAAATTAATAGAATATAAAAAGTTTAAAGATGCTGCAATAGAATTAAAAGAAAGATTAGAACCAAATAGATATATATTTTATAGAAGTAATTTTGAATCTGATAAATTAATAAAAGATTCTGTTTCCAATTATAAAAATGCTACACTTTTCGATTTAATTAATGCTTTCAAAAAAGCTCTCAACAGGAAATTTCAGAATGAAGTTAGCCACGAAGTAGAAATTGTTAATATCTCTGTTGATGAAAAAAGCATAGAAATTGTAAAATTACTTAAACATAAAAAAAGAATTAAATTTTCTGAATTAATTATTAATTTACCTAAATATTATATTGTTGTTACTTTTTTAGCAATTCTTGAATTAATTAAACTAAAAACAATCTATGTTTTTCAGGAAAATGATTTTGATGATATTATAATTGTTGAACCATCAAGTTTGAATTAAATGAACTTTTTATCTCTTAATCCTACCGAACAAAAGAAATTAATTGAAGCCTTAATCTTTACATCAGAAGAGCCGCTTTCTATTGATGATATTATAAATCTTTTAGTTTTAAAATTGAATAAAGAGGATTTAAAAAATAATTATAATTTAACTGATGAATTAATTAATTCTGATTCACATATTAAAAATCAAATAGAAAAATTAATTTTAGAAATTAATAATGAACTTAACGAATCTGGGAGACCATTTAATATAATATTTTCAGGTGGAACTTTCAAATACGCCATATTGCCCGAAGTAGGTGAGTTATTGTTACAATATTCTAAATTTAAGACTAATAAAAGATTATCCCAAGCTGCTTTAGAAGTTTTAGCAATTATAGCATATAAACAACCAATCTCAAAGCCCGAAATAGAGCAAATTAGAGGCATAAATTCTAATGAAGTAGTAAATTCTTTACTAGAAAAAAATCTTATCAAAATAAGTGGTAAGAGTGATATTTTAGGAAAACCACTACTTTATTCTACAACCGAAGAATTTTTAAGAACTTTCGGCTTAAATACTTTAAATGATTTACCACAATTAAAAGAATTTGACGATGTTTTAGGCAATTTATATAATGATAATAATGATAACAATAATATTATAAAATCAGAAGATTTTGAATTTATCAAATTTATTGATAAAGATGAATTAAAAAATTTATAAATTATTGATTTTTTAGTCTTTCAAAATAATTTTTAATCAAATTTTCATAATCTTTAGTAAATCCTTGCTGGTTATTTTTCAATAAGTCTCTAAAAAACTTATCTTTATCAACATCTTTTAAATTTAGTGCAGATGGAGATGGTGCAAAAATATCTTCAGCTGTATTCCCTTCTCGCTGTTTTTCAAAATCCCTTTCATTTTCTGATCTTTGAAGATCTAATAATCTTGATAAAATTCTTTCTTGCCTTTTTAATGTTTCTGGTGATGGACCTTTTGATTTTATTTCACTTACAATTTCTTTCATTTCTTGAGAAATTTTTTCTAATTCGTCTAATTTCTTTTTATCTCCACCAAATTGTTTTTGTTCTTTAATTAACTCATCTATAGTTTTTTGTGCACTCCCTTGTTTATCGCTAATTCGTGATTGTTGTGCTTGTTTTTCTAATTGCTCTTTTCCTTGACCTGAACTACCACCCTGCAACATTCTTTGTATGGCTTCATTTACAGCCTGCTGTTCAGCTGCTACTTGTTGCATTCTTTGAGAAAAGCTCATTCCTTGTCCCATATTCATTGGATTACCTTCGCCCATTCCACCGCCTGCGCCTCCTGGATTATTGCAAGACCCTTGGCTTTGTTGTTTTAAATTTTCTAACATATCTTGCATCTGACCTATTGTCTTATTCATAGATGACATAGCAGTTTGCTGCGATTGTGCTGCTTGTCGTGGGTTTCTATCAGCCATTTTTTCTATTGCATTTCTCATTTCTTTTAACGCATTAGCTATTTCAATACCCATTTCGCTTGTTATAGCAAAAGATTTTTTAGATAATTCACTCATAAATTTTGCTACATTTGCTAACGATTCAAATAATTGTGCTTGGTTTTGAGCAAATTGTGGTAGAGATGTAGAATTGTAATCGGATTTTTCTGTTTGGCTTTTTACTTTTTCTTGTCTTTTCGATAATTCTAATAGATCTGAGATTGATTTTTGCATTTTTTTGATAGTCTCTTCAATATTTTGTTTTCTCATATTTTCACGCATTTGATTCATTTTATCAGCAAAATCTTTAAGATTTTGTGATGCTTTTTTCTGCGATTTATTAGCTTGGTTTTTATCATTTTTCTTAATATTCTGTTGAGCATTCTGCATTTCTGATGATGTTTCATTAAATTTTAAAGATTCAATTGATTCTTTAAGTTCGTCCATAGGCATTTGTTCTTCACCTACTTCTTTCATTAATTTTTCTAAATCATTCAATTCTTTATTTATACTATTTAATTCATTTTTTAATTTTTCCTGTCTTTTAGATAATTCTTCTTGCTTTTGTTGATTATTTAAATCACTATCCTTAGTTTCATTAGCCAATTCATCTTGTTGTTTAGCTAATTCTTCAGCTCTTTTCTTTAACCCCTCGGTTTTTTGTTCAGCTTGTATTCTTTTTAATAATTTCATACTTCGCTCTATTGCTTGTCTAAACTGCTCATCATTAAATTTGAAATTTTCCATTGCTTTCAGTAATTCTTCTTGAGACATATTTTTAAGAGCTTCTTGCATCCTTTGTTGCATCATTCTAAGTTCGGGTGAGTCTACCTGCTTCATTAATTTCTGCAATTCTAAATATTTTTCTAATGTTTCTTGTGATATTAAGTTATTATCTTGTAATTTTTCTGTTGTTTGTTCTAATTTTTTCTGTATATCATTTAATTTATTTTTTAATTCTTGTTGTTTTTTTGCAATTTCTTCAGCTTTTTTCTTATCGTTCCAATTTGCTTCTTTTTTAATATTTTTTTCTTTTAACAATTCTCTATTTAATTCTTCAATATCTTTTTTAATTTCAGTAGCATCCTTCATTATTTTTTCAAGATCTTGTTGTATTTTTTCTTGAGTTAATTCAGCGTCTCTCTGTATTTCTCTTAATGATGGCAATCTAATAGCTATTGTTTGGGTTTTTGATGTTTTAGGTCCATTTACTATATCATTATCAGCAACTTCTATATAAAATTCAAATTTATCTTCGGGCATAATATTTAACTTATTCAAATTCCATATATATGGAACTTCTAAACTTAATTCTTTAGAATTAATTGGTATATCTATAGATGAAAACTTCTCATCAGGACTTGTATATGGAGATTCTGCTAATCTATAAAATAATTTTAATGAACTAAATCCATAATCATCAGAAATTTTAGTTTTTATACTTAATAGTGCATTAGAATTAATTTCAATATCATTTGTTGGAGTGATTAGATATATTTCAGGAAAATAATCTTTTTGAGCTATTATTGAATAATTAATTGGATTTTCTACTGTAAGACCATCATTATCAATTAATTGAAAAAAGTAAATACCAGTTTCAGTTATTTTTAAATTACCTTCAGCCTTATTTTCTTTAATATTCAAATTATAATAAATAGTATCATAAATTGTATTGATTTGATTTTCTTGTAATGTATTTTTTTTGATAAATGCAATCTTTGCACTTTTTAATTTTTTATTTGTTAATATATTAAAATTTGCATTACTTCCAATTAATGCTGTGATATCGGCATTTCTCTCATCTAAATAACTTGGCGATAAATTGGTGTAAGATGGATAAGTTAATTTACCACTAATTGATTTAATTAAAGGTTTATCTATTACAGTTATTATTCCTGTGTTTGATTCTACTTTTTCATTATACCATTCACTGTAAGCATAAAAAGTTAATGTATTTTTTATTGAATTTACTTCGAATAAGTATTTACCTTCTAAATTTTGTTTTACTTCAAAAACATCAAATTTTGTTTGACCATTCTCTTTGATAGCAAGCCATATTTTAGAAGGTATAGTTCCATTTATTAAAACTTCGATATTTAATTTTTCGCCTCTCGATACTGTTAATTTTTTAGGAATCACTTTTAAATTAAATGTTACTGGTGGTAAGAAACTTTTATTATAATTTGTAATTCTAAATAAAGATTCTCCAAACGTATCTTTAAAAGCAATTAAAGAAATACTTAATAATAAAAACGGAATTAAATATATTAATAAATTTTTTTTCAGTTCATCTTTATTTATTATTACATTAAAATCTTTGTTGTAACTTTCTTCATAATTTTTCATAAAAGCTGCTAAAGCTAATTCTGGGGACATCCCATTAGAATTCTTATAAATAGGAATTAGTTGTAAGGAATTGCCAATTTTATCTTTTATATCGGGATAAAACTTACCTATTCTAAGAGCTATATCAAGAATTGATGGATTGTTTCTTATATTTAAAATTCTTAATAATATTGGTAAAACTAACAATCCAAAACAAACAATGAAAGTTATAAAAATAACTCCTGCTAAAATAGTCCTAAATGTAACATCTCCAAAAGCAATACTTTCTATAACTAAAGCTAAGAATATAACTAATGAAGTAAAGCCAATTAATTTTAATATAGAATTAGTTAATATAAACAAGTTTTCGTTTCTTCTTGTTGATTTTAATTTTTTAACTAAAGAATTATATATATTTATATAATTTTGCATACTTCCTCTAATTTGTTAATACCCATACAATTAAATTTGTACCGAATTTTAAGGCTGCTTCCCTTTTTTCTGGCGGATTATTATGAATTTTCTCTTCTACCCAGCCATCACTTGGATTTGACTGATATGTATAAAGCACACATAATCTTCCTTTAGAAAACAACCCAAAAGTTTGTGGCGGTTTATTATCGTGTTCGTGAATTTTTGGTGTTCCATTAGGAAATTTAAAATGAACATTAAATATCGGATGATTATAAGGTAATTCTACAAAATTTTGATCAGGAAATACTTTCTTCATTTCATTACGAATATATTGATCCATTCCATAATCATCATCTATATATAAAAATCCACCATTATCTAAATATGCTCTTAATCTTTTTGCTTCTAGATCAGAAAAATTAACTCCACCATGACCAGTCATAAATAATATTGGATAAGAAAAAATTTTATCACTTGATAGTTCTACGTATTCGTAAATAGGCTCTACTAATATATTAGTTACCTTTGAAACATAATTAAGTAAATTAACTTCTGCTGATGGATCATTATACCAATCTCCACCACCCGAGTATTTTAGTCGAGCTAATTTTATTTTGCTTGAAGAAAATAATTCTAATGAATTTATTGTAGACAATAAAAAAAATATAACTATTAAATTTTTTAGTATTTTCATAGATAATTCATTTTTTTTAATTAAACGATTTAAAAAGATTAAAATTACTTTTATTTTTTTGGTGCTCTTAGCGGTTTAGGATTAACAACGAAAGATAAATTTCTTAAATTATTTATTGGATTTTCAACATATTTTCTGTATGCTAAATAACCAATCATTGCAGCATTGTCAAGACAATAACTCATTTGAGGAATAAATATATTTAATTTTTCGATTTCTGACTGATTTTTAAATTTTTCTCTTAACCTTGAATTAGCTGAAACTCCACCAGAAATTGAGATATTCCTACAATTATAATATTTAGCAGCATTGATTGTTTTATGTACTAAAACGTCTATAATAGCTTCCTGTAATGAAGCAGCAATATCGCTTAAAACCTGATTATCCATTCCATCTTTGAAATTTTTTTGTATGAAATATCTTACAGATGTTTTCAGTCCACTAAAGCTAAAATTAAAATTTTCTTCATTTAACATAGGTCTTGGAAAACTAAATGCTTTAGGATTTCCATTTTTCGCTAATTTATCTATTATAGGGCCACCCGGGTAGGCAAGACCTAATAATTTTGAAATTTTATCAAAAGCTTCCCCCGCTGCATCATCTTTAGTTAAACCAATTACTTCGAAATAATTAAAATTTTTTACATAGAATATAGCTGTATGGCCACCACTAACTACAAGTGATACAAAAGGAAAATCTAAATTTTGATTTTCTATCATAGATGAATATATATGTCCTTCTATGTGATTTACTGGTATAACGGGTAAACCAAGTTTAATTGATAAACCTTTAGCAAAAGAGGTACCTACAAGTAAAGAACCAAACAAACCAGGTTCGGATGTAACAGCAATAATTTTTATATCTTCAATATTTAATTGAGCTTTTTCCAATGCTTCTTTAGTAATAATATCTATATATTTAAGATGCGCTCTCGATGCTAATTCGGGTATAATTCCACCATATTTATTATGGAAGTATTGTGATGACACAATATTACTTAATACATTTGAACTATCTAAAATAGCTACTGAAGTATCATCACACGATGATTCAATTGCTAAAATTTTCATATATAATATTATTAATTAAAAGTAATGATTGGTAGCAAGCACGCTCTCTATTTTGTAGCCTATCATTTCCAAAATTATATTTATAACTTTGAACTTTGTCTTTAAAAGCTATACCTATAAAAACAGTTCCAATAGGTTTATCAATCGTACCACCTGTAGGACCAGCAATACCAGTAATAGAAATAGATATATCAGATTTGAAAAGATCTTTTACATTTTTTGCCATTTCTTCTGCAGTTTGAAAACTAACAGCACCATATACCATTAATGTTTCGTTGTTTACATTTAATAATTTATTTTTTGCTTCATTGCTATAAGTGATGATTCCACCTAAGTAATACTTAGAAGATCCATCAATAGAAGTTAAAATACTTCCTAATAATCCACCTGTGCAAGACTCAGCAGTAGATATTGTTAAGTTTTTATTTATTAAATTATCTTTAATTAAATTAATTAAATCATTATTGTCATATCCAATTATATATTTTGATATTTTATTTAAAATTTTATTTTCAAAATTTAAAATTTTTTGTTGTGCTTCTATTAAATTTTTTCCTTTTGCTCCAATCCTTAGCCTTACACCTTTAGTAGACGGTAAATAAGCTAAACTAATTTCATCATTATAATCCAATTTAGAGCCAATAATTTCGGCTAAATCTGATTCGAATATTCCTGCAGTATTAATAGTTTTATATTTTATTACTTCACTATTTTTTTCTATTATTTTTCTTTCAATAATTTTACCTAATGAATTATGAACAATATATTTCATTTCACTTGGTACTCCCGGCAATACTATTACTGTCTTATTTTTTTCATTAATTAAAAAACCAGGAGCAGTTCCAACTCTATTTTCTAATGGTATCGATTTTGATGGTATTTCTGCTTGTTTATAGTGTAAATCTTTTAGTTCTCTATTTCTTTGTTTAAATAGTTCTTTTATATTATCTAAAACTTCATTATTTAAAATTAAATTATCATTAAAATATTCACAAATTGATTGTTTTGTTATATCATCTTCTGTAGGTCCTAAACCACCTGTAGTAATTACTATATCAGAGAAATCAAAAACGTAATTTAATTCTCTAAAAAGTGCTTCTTTGTTATCCCCTATTGTAGAATGATAAATTACATTAGCACCTAATTTAGTACAAAAGTCTGACAAAAACTGTACATTAGAATTTAATATTTGTCCTATTAATATTTCATCTCCTATTGTTATAATCGAAATATTAAGCATTTAAAACAATCCTTCTATTATTTCATCTAAACTTACATTTTTAAAATAATTATCAATATTAATATTTTGTAATTTTTTACGAATTTCATTTTCTTCGTGCTTTGTTCCAATTAATATTTTTTCTATTACATATGTATCATCTATATTGAAATAATCACCATAAATTTTACAATCTTTGATTATTCCATCATCTACATTTAAATGAAATTCAATATTTCCACCATTTGTATGTATTAGTTTTTCAAAATCATATTTAGAATGCCACCCAAAATTCCAGTCCCAAGTTGAATATTTGTTTACTACTAATTTATTTATTTCATTTATATCATAATCTGTAAACTCATAATTTTTAGAATCAGGATAAATTTGCTTTATTCTTTTAAAAATTAATTGTATTAGTTCATTTAATGTAATTTTTTCTTTTAAATGTTCGCTTACATTTGTTACTCTTGCTTTTACAGATTTTACTGCTTTATCTTTATATTTTAATGGATTTACTTTTAATACATCGTTTAAGTTTTTGATTTCAGAAGCAAATAATATTGTACCGTGTTGTAGCATTCTATTCTTTGAAACGTGAACTGCATTACCCGAAAATTTCTTACCATTTATTGTTAAATCATTTCTACCTTCAAATTTGGCTGGAACTCCTAAATCATTTAATACATCAATTATTGGTTGAGTAAATTTTTTAAAGTTGACAATTTCATCACTATCTTGATTCATAATAAACGTAAAATTTAAATTACCTAAATCGTGAAATACTGCACCGCCACCCGATAATCTTCTTATTACTTTTACATTATATTCTTTTACTTTTTCTAAATTTATTTCAGATAAAGTATTTTGATGTTTCCCTACAATTATTGCATTATCATTTCTCCATAACATAAAAATATTATCATTGAATTTATTAAAAAGAAATTCTTCTACAGCCATATTGAAATATGGATCTGTGTTTTCATTATAAATAATTAACATATCTGATTTTTTATGATTTAAAAAATTAATAACGAATAATCGATTTAATAATTAATACATTCTGGAAAATAGAATAATTAATCTAAATTAATTAAAATTCAATTTTTGGAATTTGTTGATAGTGATTACCAGCTTTCAGGATTTTTTAAATAATCATCAATAGCTTTAGCTGCCGTTCTTCCCGCACCCATTGCTAATATTACTGTTGCTCCACCAGTAACAATATCTCCACCCGCAAAAACTCCTTTCATATTTGTCTTCATATTAGATTCATCTACAATAATATTTCCCCATTTATTAACTATTAATTCGGGTGTTGTGCTGCTAATTATAGGATTAGAACCATTTCCAATAGCTACAACTACTGCATCTACATCAATTATTTCTATTGCATCTTTTATTGGAACAGGCCTTCTTCTGCCAGAAGAATCGGGCTCGCCTAATTCCATTAATTGTAATTTTACTTGCTTTAGATTTCCTTGTTCATCTCCAATTAATTCTAATGGTGCTACTAAAAATTTAAATTCTACGCCTTCTTCTTTTGCGTGTTTAATTTCTTCAATTCTTGCAGGCATTTCTTTTTCTGTCCTTCTATAGCATATCATAGCTTTTTTAGCTCCTAATCTTAATGCAGTTCTAACAGCATCCATTGCAGTATTACCTCCACCAAACACAATTACGACTTTATCTTTTACATCATAAATAGGTGTTGGATGATTAGGAAAATCATAAGCTTTCATTAAATTAACACGAGTTAGAAATTCATTAGCAGAATATACTCCATTTAAGTGTTCACCTGGAATATTTAGAAAGTATGGCAATCCTGCACCTACGCCGATAAAAATTGCATCAAATTTTGATTTTAATTCATCAATTGTTTCAGTAAGTCCAATTACATAATTAGTTACAAATTTTACTCCCAATCTTTCTAAAGCATCAACTTCAGCTTTTACAATTTCTTTTGGTAATCTAAATTCAGGGATACCATAAATTAATACACCACCAATTTCGTGTAATGCTTCAAAAACAGTTACATCATGCCCCATTTGTATTAAATCTCCTGCACAGCTTAATCCTGCAGGACCACCGCCAACTATAGCAACTTTTTTCCCTGTTCTAGGAGCTAATTTTGGCTCTCTTAGTTTAGCATTTTCTCTTTCCCAATCTGCAGCAAATCTTTCTAAATATCCTATAGCAACAGATGGTTTACCTTTTTTTACATATATACATACTGCTTCGCATTGTTCTTCTTGTGGACATACTCTACCACATACTGCAGGCAATGCATTATCTTCCTTTAATATTTCAGCTGCTTCCTGAAACTTTCCTTCAGCAATCATTTGAATAAATTCGGGAATTTTAACTGATACAGGACATCCCTCTACACATAATGGTTTTTTACATCTTAAGCAACGTTCTGCTTCTTCTATTGCTAATTCTATTGTATATCCTAAATTCACTTCAGCAAAATTTCTATTTCTAATATTTGGATCTTGCTCAGGCATATGATGCCTTTCTATAGCCATTCTTTCTTTTGCTTTTAGTTCAGACATATTATTCACCTATAAAGATTTGTTTAATTCTTTATCATGCATTTCATATATTTTGCAATAATGCTCGTATGCTTCTTTTTCGAATGAATTATACATTCTATTTCTTTGCATTAGAATTTGAAAATCTACTTGGTGGGCATCAAACTCTGGTCCATCAACACATACAAAAACGGGCTTTCCACCTACGTAAGCTCTACATCCACCACACATTCCTGTACCATCTACCATAATTGGATTTAAACTAACAACAGTTTTAATATTATAAGGCTTTGTTACATCGGCTACAGCTTTCATCATAGGTATAGGTCCAATTGCTAATACAAAATCGATTTTTCTTCCATTATCTAAAAGTTCTTGCAGTTTTTGAGTAACAAATCCATGAAAACCATAGCTACCATCATCTGTAGTAGGAAATACTTCATCTGAGACTTGTTTAATTTCATTTTCTAATATGACATAATCTCGGCTTCGTCCACCTATTATACTAATAACATAATTACCTGCTTCTTTCAATGCTCTTGCTGTCGGATACGCAATTGCTGTACCAACTCCCCCTCCAATACTAACAGCAGTTCCAAATTTTTCTATATGGGATGCTTTACCTAATGGACCTACTAAATCTCTTACAAAATCACCAGCCTCTAAGGTATTTAGTTTTTTAGTTGTAGCACCTACTCCTTGTACTATAATAGTAATTGTTCCATTTTCAATATCTGAATTAGCTATTGTTAGTGGAATTCTTTCTCCATTTTCATCTACACGCAAAATTACAAATTGACCCGCTTTTCTCTTTTCTGCAATTTTAGGCGCTTCAATTTTGAACAACTTTACTTCGGGACCTATAAATCTTGCCTCAACAATTTTATTCATTATGAAACCTTAATTAATTTATATAATATTTAAAGCTTTTTCTAAAGCATTTAGAAGATCATTTATATCTTCAATCCCTACAGCTATTCTTACTAATCCATCTGTAATTTTTGCCATCTCTCTTGCTTCTTTATCTATTGATGAATGAGTCATTGAAGCAGGATGCTGTATTAAAGATTCTACACCACCTAAACTAACAGCCAATTGAAATAAAGTAATATTATTCATTAATTTTATTCCAGCTTCTAGCCCACCTTTTAGCTCAACTGCAATCATCGAACCATATCCTTTTAATTGCTTATCGGTCAAATAATATTTTGGATGTGATTTTAGTCCTGGATATCTAACCCATTCTACTTTAGGATGATTTTCTAAATATTTAGCTATTTTTAAAGCATTATCTTCTGCTTTTTTAACTCTTATTGCTAATGTTTTAATACCACGATGAACTAAAAATGAATTAAACGGATCTATAACACCACCTATCAAATTAGACATTTTTCTAAATTTTTGATATTCGTCTCGAGCCTTTATTACTAAAATTCCTGCAACAACATCTGCATGACCATTTAGGTATTTTGTCATCGAATGTATGATATAATCAGCCCCAAGTTCGAAAGGACGTTGAAAAATTGGGCTCATAAATGTATTATCAACAGCCAATTTAGCATTAATTGATTTTGCAATTTTTGCGACTTCAGCAATATCAGTCATCGATAGTGTAGGATTTCCAGGAGTTTCGATATAAATTAATTTAGTATTTGATTTGATAGACCTTTTGATATGTTCTAAATTTGAACTATCTACAAATGATATATCAACATTAAATTTCTTAAATAAATCTTGTAAAATTGTAATAGTTGGTCCATAAACACTCTCGCTACAAATAATATGCGAATCAGCATCCAAAACTGTTGCAAATAATAAATGAATTGCAGCCATTCCGCTTGCACATCCTATTGCTTTTGCACCTCCTTCTAATGATGCTACAGCATCTTCCATCGCCTCTACAGTAGGGTTTCTCATCCTAGTATAAATATACCCATCTTCATCGCCTTTAAATAAATTAGCTCCGTGTGCTACATTTTTAAATTTAAAAGTTGATGTTTGATACATTGGTGTGATAACAGAACCATTTAAATCATCTTTTGTGCCTGAATGAACACATTTTGTTGAAATGTGCATACTTTCGTCATTTTGCATTTTAAACTATCTTTTTTATTATAAAAATTATATAATACAAAATTAATTAAATTAAATTTAATATTTTTATAAAAATGACCTTTAAAATTTAAGTGTTGTTATTATTTAGTCATCTGTTTAATTTTTCAATAATATTACTATATTTGTAGTTTTTAAATTAAACAAACACTAATGTTGTATAGAGTAATAATTGGGCTTATAATAGTTTATAATATCACATATGCAGAAGAAATTAACTTAATTGATAGCATAGATTATAATTTAAAACCGAGATATGGAATATATTCAAATTACAATTTCAATTTTTACAATATAAATTTTAAAAATTTGCCTGGTTACAATACTTGTTGTCCATCATATAACAGTGCTAATGACAATGGATTTGCAATAGGTTTATTAATTGAATATCCTTTAGATTATATCAAAAGAATTGGACTAAGACTTGGATTAGATAATTATAATGCTAGAATAAACTCAAAAGAACAAATTCCCATAATAATAGATGGAAAAAGCCAATTAGGTGAAGTAGAATATCTTATAGATTCAAAATTTGCAACTTTGGGTATCGAACCATCTTTTTTATATTCGTTTGAAAATAATTTTTGGGCATTTATCAATTTTAGATTAGGCATAAATATTCATTCATCTCATTTACAAACTGAAAAGATTATAAGTCCAATTGACCAAGGAAGCTTTATTGATGGTAAAAGATTGCATAATATAAGTTATGGAGAATTACCAAATATAAACAAAATAGAATTTGGTTTCCGAATTGGATTATCATACGAAAGAAGATTAAACAAAGATAGTTCTTTATTTGTTTCGCCAGAAATTAGTTATGGTTATAATTTTACGTCTGTAATTAAAGATTTAAAATGGTACACTCATCTTTTAAAATTAGGTTTTTCTATAAAATACAAAGAAACTGCTCCACCACCACCTCCACCACCACCGCCATTACCTCCTCCATTTCCTAAACCGTTTTTACCAGAAGCTCCACCTGTACTTATAGCTAATACACAAGTTTTTAAAATAGACTCTCTTGGAAAAGAAGAAAAAAATTTTAATATACAAATCGAAGATTTTATTTCTTTGAATATGAGACCACTACTTAATTATGTATTTTTCGATCATAATTCAGCTGATATTCCCAATAGATATGTTAAATTAAAGAAAAATGAAACAGCAAATTTTACAATTAAATCTTTACAAAATTTAGGAGCATTAGAAACTTATTATAATGTATTAAATATAATTGGATTGAGACTTAAAAATAATCCTGAATCTACTATAGAAATAGTTGGTTGCAATTCTAATATAAATGAAGAAAAAAACAACATCCAATTATCACGTAATAGGGCCTTAGCCGTAAGAGAATATCTTGAAAATATTTGGGGAATCGATCCAATTAGGATGCCTATAAAGGCTCGTAATTTACCTGAAAAAGCTTCCCGAAGTGATGATTCTTTAAGCATCGAAGAAAATAGAAGAGTCGAAATAATTACAAACGATTTTAGAATCATAGAACCTGTAACCACTACTGATACTATGAGAGTAGTAGATGATTATAATTTAATATTCAAAAATACTTGGAAATCTGATGTAGGAATTGAAAATTGGGAATTAAAGGCAGAATACGATAACAAAGTTATTTTCAAAACCGAAGGTAAAGGAGTACCAGATAGTATTGTAAATTGGAAATTAAGTCAAAATGGAGAAAAACCAAAATCTGCAGGAAGTATTTTTTATTCATTAAAGGTTCAAGATAAATTAGGGCAAACTACTTCTAGTCCTAATTATAGATTACCTATTGAGCAGTTAACAATTGATAAAAAGCGATTAGAAAGAATTGCAGATAGAGAATTTGAATATTATAGTTTAATATTATTTGATTTTGGGAAGTCAGAACTTAGAAATGAACATAAAAATGTTGTTGATTTTGTTAAGAATCGTATTAATTCAGACTCTAAAGTTTATATTAGAGGTTATACAGATATTATAGGCGAAGACGATGTAAATAAAAAATTATCCGAAAAACGTGCTTTTTCTGTTGCAAAAAGATTAAATATTCCTTTAACAAATGTAGAAGGTATTGGAGAATTATCTCTTCTTTATCCAAATGATACCCCAGAAGGAAGATTTTATTGCAGAACTGTTCAAATAATTATAGAAACACCAGTTAAAGATTAATTATTTAGAAATAATTATTGGCAATATTTTTTTAAAGTTGCCATTAGTAAAAGATATAAAATAATTACCATTTGATAAATATTTCGTGTTATATACAATTTCATAAATACCAGGTTTCAACTCGTTGTTTAATATTATTTCTAATTGCTCACCTAAATAATTAAACATTTCTATTTTTGATATTTCATTACTTATTATAGAAATTTCGAAAATTATTAAATCATTAATAAGTGGATTAGAACTTAGAATTTTAATATA
>Ga0308419_1000868_pt1 | contig 20751 bp, 13 predicted proteins | sample HotsprSampleMS50_FD_203674 | JGI IMG/M metagenome (GOLD analysis project Ga0308419, IMG submission 203674) | Hot spring phototrophic mat microbial communities from Mushroom Spring, Yellowstone National Park, Wyoming, United States - 20090730_MS50 ... | reverse complement strand
GACCCTTCCCGCTACCTGCGGCTGAAGAACCCCCTTTCGGCCGACCGGGCCTACCTTCGCCAGACGTTGCTGCCGTCGCTCCTGCGGACGCTGCGGGACAACCTCCGTTTCCAGGAACGGGTGGCGATTTTTGAGATCGGCGCCGTCTACCTGCCCGTGGACGGAGAACTCCTGCCGGACGAACCCCTGCGGTTAGGGATTGTGATGACCGGTCCGCGCGAGCCCCGCTCCTGGCTCCCCGACCGTCAGACGACCCCGCTGGGCTTCTACGACCTCAAGGGCGTGGTGGAAGCACTGCTGGCGGGCCTGGGCCTCTCCGGAACCTTTGAGCGTCCTGCTGGTAGTGAGCCCCGCAGCGCAGCGGAGTGGCGTATCATTGACGCCTTCCACCCCGGCCGCTGCGCGCAGGTCTCCGTGAACGGGACGTTCCTGGGCATCATGGGCGAACTTCACCCGCTGGTACGGGAAGCGTTTGACCTGCCCCAGCAGCCGGTGGCCGCGCTGGAGTTTGACATGGAAGCGCTGCTGGGCCTGTGGGGCGCGCCGCGCCGGATGACCCCCATCTCCCTCCACCCGCCCGTCTACGAAGACCTCTCGGTGGTGGTAGATGAGGAGACCCCGGCGGTTCGGGTCCGGGACCTCATCGCCCAGACCGGCGCGCCGCTGCTGCGCTCCGTCGTCCTCTTTGACGTCTACCGGGGCGAACAGATTGGGTCGGGCAAAAAGAGTCTGGCCTACCGGCTGACCTACCAGGCCGACGACCGCACGCTGACCGACCAGGACGTCGCGCGCGTGCGGGAGAAGATCGTGCGGCGGCTGGAGCGGGAAATCGGGGCGACAATCCGGGGGAAATAACAGGGGGCACCATCACGTCTCACGTTTCACGTTTCACGTCTCACGTTTCACGTTTCACGTCTCACGTTTCACGTTTCACGTCTCACGTTTCACGCTTCACGCATCACTCCCCGGCTCGTGGGGCCTGTGCCCCCCTGCTGCTGGCGGGCCTTCTGCTGCTCCTGGCCGTCGGTCGGGGGCTGACGTCGGGCTGGGAGGCGGGGCTGGTCCCCACCCCCACCGCCACCCCGACGGCCACCCCGACCGCCACCGCCACCCCGACCCCGACGCCCACGCCGACGGCGACGCCGACGCCGACGCCCACCCCGACCCCGACGCCCACGCCCACCCCGACCCCGACCCCGACGGTGGCCCCGAAGGCCGCGGGGGCCGCGCTGCGCTCCCCCCTCCCGACCCCTGCGCCCTGCCCGGACCCGGGGCCGCTCCCTCCCGCCGCGGGCTGTCCGGCCTCCCTGCTGGTCGGCCGGCGGGTGGTGGCCTTCTACGGCACCCCGTTGGGGCCGGGGCTGGGCATCCTGGGCCGCTACGACATCACCACCACCCTCGCCCTGCTGACCGACCAGGTCCAGACCTACCGGGACCTGGACCCCACCGTGGAGACTGTCCCCGCCTTCCACATGGTGGTCACCATCGCCGACGGGTACGCCGGGGAGGACGGGGACTACAACCACCGGGTACCCACGGACACCATCCGCCTCTGGATAGACGGGGCGCGGGCGGCCGGGGCGTGGGTCTTCCTGGACCTGCAGGTGGGGCGGGCCGACCTGGAGGCCGAACTGGACATCGTGGAGCCCTTCCTCTGGGAGTCGGGCGTCCACCTGGCGGTGGACCCGGAGTTCATCGTGGGCGCCGACCAGGTGCCGGGGGAGCAACTGGGCGTGATCAGCGGCCCGCAGATCAACCGCATCCAGGCCCGGCTGGACCGCATCTCCCGCGCCGTGGGCGAGCGCAAAATCCTCATCATCCACCAGTTTGACGACCGGATGATAGAGAGCAAGCATTGCATCCTGGACTATCCATGCGTGGACCTGGTCTGGGATGCGGACGGATTTGGCTCTCCAGGGGCCAAGATTGGCGACTACGTCCAGTACAGCCAGGAGCCGGGCTTTGAGTACGGCGGCTTCAAACTCTTCTACGACTACGACACTCCCCTGATGTCCCCCGCCGACGTCCTCCGCCTCTCCCCGCCGCCGGTCGTGGTGATCTACCAGTGAGGGCTTGCCCTGCAGGGGGATTGATGATAAAATAAAATCGGTTCGTTCCCCCGCGTTGGCCTGGAGGAGAGCATGGCGGGCAAAAAGTCCTCTCCTGGCTGGCTGCATCGGATGCACCAGGGAATCCGCCAGGTGCAACGATGGTACAAACCTGCCGTACAGCCACTCGCCGCAGACAGGGCAATGATGCACCAGGGAATCCGCCAGGTGCAACGATGGTACTGGCATCACGCGGATGATTGGCCTCTCTCAGCCCTTCAACAGTATGGCAAGGCCCTCTTTGTCCTCATCCTCTGGCTGCTGACAGCCCTTGGTCTCTTTCGCTTGATCCAGTATTTGCTCCCGGATACCCTTTTGGCTCCGCTGACCGAGGGAGTGACCGGGGTGTCTAAGGAAGCCATTGCCCTGCTGGGCTCTCTGCTGACGGCTCTGATCGGCTTTGGGCTACAGCAGTGGAAGGGTCAGGAAGAGGATGAGAAACGAAGGCGAGAACAAATCCAGCAGGCTCTCTCCGAGATTCAGGAATTTTCCGAATCGCTCTCCCAAAACCCTTCCGAAGGGGCTCGCCAGTATCTGAAATGTCGGAAAAGGGGAGGAATCTGGCAGAAGGCTCAGGTGCAGGACGCTCTGTCAGAAGCCTGTGAGAAGGCACCGGTGGAATTACGTCGCTTCGTGGCCATTGTGGAGCATCTGCCCGAAGTCAGAAGTATTGGAGAGGAAGAGGCGATACAGGCCCTCTGGTGGGCCTATGAATCTCTGGACGAAGAGTGGCAAACGAAAGCTGTCGAGGCCCTTCGGGGATTCGGCCGGCCCGTTCCGGGGTGGGAGAGAAGAGAACTGCAAACCATCGTGGGCATCTGGCCCGATTTGCAGTTGGAGGCCACTCCGCCAGCCCCGATGGATCGCGAACTGATCCAGGGCATCCGCGTCCTTGGGCTGGAGGGGAATCCGTTCGGTCCGGAAAAGGTGGAGTCCCAGCCACTTCGGGAGGGGTCTATCGCAGCCCCATCATGGTGGGAGACCGCACGCAATCCCCGAACGAAGGTCTTTATCACCTTTCCAGGAGGCGGACGGACGACGCTCGCCCTCCACTTGGCCCAAAAAGCGCTGAGGCAGCGGACGGGCTTCCCCATCTACTGGCGGGTGGACGCCCAGGAATCCGCTTCCGGCTCCCTTCTGGACCAACTGATGCCGGTGGTGACGGCTGTTCTGGTGCGCTACATCGCCCGTCGCCCCCAGGGACTTACAAATGCCACTCCTCTCCAAAGGAAGTCTATCGTTCGTTTGTTGTGTCATTACCTTTCAGAGGATCTCCTCCCCTCTCTCCGGCGAGCCGGGCTGCCTTCTGTGGGAGAGGGGCTAACGGTGGAGAAGATTGTACAGTCTTATGCCCCACCCCTTTCCTGCGAGAGGCTATCCGATTGGGAAATCTGCGACCTCCTGCGCCAAGCCGTTCCTGCCGGCTTTCCCTGTCTATGGATCCTGGCCGACGTGCAGGGGGAGAGTGATGAGAAAACAGCCCGAAATTTCTATGGACTGGCCCAAATGCTTCAGCGTTTCGGGGTCGTCGTGCAGGTCTTTCTGGGCTCGCCTTCCCCCGAGGATCTGGGGGACTTCGGAGAGGTCTGCCTCTGGACAACTGACGACCTCCGCCAGATGCTTCGCCAGCGCCTTCAGATTCTTTCGGGGGATGATACATTGGATACCTGGTGTGACCTTCGGGAATGGCATGGCCTACCCGCCGAAGAACGCCTGATCCGTGCCGCCAACGGCCGCCCGGCCCAATTGGTCTGCCTGGGGAACGAGGTGCTCCGCTGTATCGGCCGCACCGGGCGGAGACTACGCCCGGAAGACATGGATGAGATACTGGGAGGCTCCCCATGATGAGGAGGGATGCGGAGAGAGAGGTATCCGTTCATCCGGAGGAGCAAGCATCTCTCGGTCCGGCCGCTTTTCTTGCGTTGCGGGCGGAGGAGGAGCCCTGGCTGCCCGAATGTTTCGTCCCGCCACCGGATTTTGACCGCATCTCAGACCCTCGCCGCTCCGTTGTCCTTTTCGGAGACCCAGGCAGTGGTAAGACAGCCGTGCATCGGATGTTAGAGACCATCGGTCTCGGCACCGACGGCAAACCCTTCCGTCTTCTGGTTCACTGGAAACCTGCCCTGCCGATTTCAGTGGCGGAAGCCGGCCTGGATTGGGTCAAGGCTATGGTGGGTCACATCCTGGATGCCTGTGCGGATGCCCTGATCCACCATCTGGCCGGCTATCCCCAGGATTATCAGAAAGCCCCGCCCTGGGCCCAGGCCCGTTTTGTCTGGTTTATCCATCGCTATACTCGGGGCAATCCCATGCTCCGCTGGGGGCCACTGGTAGAGGGAGACAGCCCCGGCGCTCCCCTGGTTCGCCAAATTCTCAGCGGGCCTGTGGATGACATCCTCTATGCAGATGCGCCGCCCGAGTATGTGATCTCGGAACTGGTCAGCGCGCTGAAAGCACTGGAGATGGATGGCATCTGGATCCTGACGGACGGACTGGAGGGTTGGGCAGAGATGGCTTTTGATCGTCTGTGTGCTGGCCTGAAAGCATTTCTATCTACCCTCTCACTTTTTGACCCGTTCGGCCTGATATACAAAATATGCCTCCCCTCTGAGTTAGAACCAGCGCTCAGCCATGCCGGGGGTCTGGCGCGGGCACGGCGGCGTGTAGAGGGTATCCACATTCGTTGGGACTCTCCAACCCTCCGCCGATTGGTAGAACGTCGCCTGTCCCTGGCGTTCGGGCGAGAGCCTTTTCCACTGGAAGAACTTTGCACGGCTGCCGGATTGCCGGAATGGCTGGAGAAAGTAGGGGGTACCTCCCCCCGGGAGTGGCTGGACCAGGTGGCCGGACTGGTGGAGTATTACACGACTCATTCCCGGAACAGGCCTATTGATGAGGACATCTGGAAGAGGCTGCGGCTTCAACGTCCCCCGCGCCTCTACCTGGACGACGAACGACGTCGGGTGATCGTGGGAGGCCGCTGCGTTAACCTGGAAGACCTGCCCGCAAAAGCGTACGAAATGCTCCGCTATCTCTACCAGCGAAGCGGTGCTGTCGTCACCAAAGCCGAATTGTATTTTCGGATATACCGGGGGCTGGATCGGATTCCCCGTCCGGGAGATAAGGAGTACGAAGCACCTAAAGAATATACCGGCCTCATAGATACCAACCTCTGGCGATTACGGCAGGCGATAGAGCCGGATCCCAGCGCCCCGGTACTTCTCGTCACCCGTCGGGGCCACGGCGTGGTCCTCCAGGCCCGCTGGTGAGAAATCTGTGAGGTGATTGTGAGCAAATATAGATGAAACTGCAAGCGCGGGAAGCCGGATGGGGCTTGCGTTTTTCACAAATCACGCCATAATGTTGTCAGTTTCAAGGAAACCAGCGAGGCTAAGAATATGCCATTTTTACTAAATGGCTCATCCCTGTTGAGTCCGGAATAGCGTCCTTCTCTCCATCCTTCACTTCCGCTTCCACGATTCCTATGGCTTCCTCAACCCCTGCTCTCCACCAGACGCCGGACTCGTCTGGGGTGCCCGAATGGTTGAGGTGGGCCGGGTTTCGGTTTGACCCGTTCGGTCCGTTGGACGCAGCCGCTGACCCTCACCTCAGCGAGTACCTGGTCGGGCACGAGGTCTTCGCGCGCGTTTGGGGAGATGGGATTTCCTGGGTTTTTGCCCCGGCAGGCGGTGGAAAGACCGCCCTGCGTATCAGCGTGATGCAGACCTGCTGGATTGGTCAGGAGACCAACCGCCCCTTCCCTATCCCCTACGTGCCCCCCTTTCTCGCCTGGGGGCATGCGCGTCCATCGGAAGAAGAGCACCTGATGGCCCTGACTCGCTCGGGCGCCAGGGCGCTCTTTCTGGCAATGGCCCACCGGCCCCATTGGTTCTTTCGGCTGGACGTTTCTGAGCGACAAGATATAGCAAACCTTTTCCAGTGGAACCTCTCCGGGCCCCTTTCCGTATATCTCAACCTATGCCGCCAGAGCCGCCAAATTTCTCCCCTCCGAGAGGTACTGGATCCGACGTTCGTCATGCGCGATCCGCCCGATGAGGTCACACTCCAGCAATGGTGTGACGAATTGGAATCCGCTCTGGCGTTTCAACCTGCCCCGCCTCCTGCAGAGCGTTGGGCCCATCTGCTGGCTGTGCTCAAGATGCTGGGCTTCCCGTCTGTATACATTCTGGCCGACGGTTTTGACGGCGCGCCGGAGACCATAGACAACCCGATGATGATTGTGGATTGCATGAGGCCTCTATTGCACCGGGCTGAAAAATGGGCCCAGGATAACGTCTTCCTGAAGGCATTTCTGCCCACAGAAACCTTCCCCCTTTTGGCTGAACAGTTCCCCCTTCTCCTCTCTGACCACGTCGCAGTGATTCATTGGACGCCGGACTTGCTGGCAGAAATCATACGCCGCAGAGTTTATGTTGCCAGTGGGGGGAACTTCGGGAGTTTGGACGCGGTGGCTTCCCCCGCGCTCCGAGATGTGGAGACCGTTCTTGCCAGATCGGTGATGCCCCTTCCGCGAGAAATGCTGGTCCTCACCCGACAGGTCATTGAAGAACATGTCCGGCGAGAAGGGGCTGAAGGACTTCTGACAGGCGAAGACGTAGAAGCAGCCATTTTACAATATACTCAAGGAAACCTGCTGCTTACCAGAACCGCGCGGTAATTAATTTAAAAAAGAAAGGGGGCCCCCCGATGAGCGCCGTTCAGTTGCTTCCTTACTCGCCAAGACTTTTCGTTAATCGCGAACAGGAATTGCAGATGTTAGAAGAAAGGGTGCAAGCCCTTAAGGAGGGCCGGGATGGGCATGGAGTGCTGATCCTTTCGGGAGAGCGGGGAATCGGCAAGACATGGCTTCGGTCCCATTTTGAACATCAACTCAGCCAGGAGCGGATACCCGTTGTCCGGTTAGATCTGAAGGAATACGCCGGAAAGGACCCGGCCTGGGCTGTCGCCGACATCCTTCAGCGGGTGAGCATAGAAACCGGCGGCCCCAGGGAACGTCTTGGCGCAGACCTGGCGGAGATGAGCCGGACGGTATTCCGGCATCTCCAGAAATTCCTCCAGCAGCCATTGGTCGTGATCGTAGATCATGTCTATGAGTCAGACTGGGCTCTGCTTCCTTTGTTGGAGGATTATCTTCTGGGGCCTCTCGCCGCGGAACGGCGCGTCCTGCTTCTCCTTACCGGACGAGGAAGGCTCTACCCATGGAAGAACCCGGAGTTGAGTACCCTGGCAGTTCCCCTGGGGAAACCGGAGTTGGAGCCTTTTGACCCACTGTTTACGAAAGATCAATTAAAACGCCAGGCACCATCGCAAGCCCACCGCGCTGATGAAATTTATGAACTCACTGGCGGAAACCCTCTCGCCAATTACCTGGTAGCCGCCTACAGCCTGGATCAGGCAGTGGAAGGATTGCTGGAACCCGTGCCTGAAGAGCGGCGGCGGACGGTACGGGAATATTTGGAAGCACTTTGTGTGTTGCGCGCTTTTGACGAGGAACGAATCCCGGATATGCTGGCAACGTATTATGATAACGATTCGTACCGCCAATGGACGTATGCCCGGTCCCGACGGGTACGGGAAGAACTGATTCGCTGGGGACTGGCGCGCTGGGATGCAGAGCAGCGCGGCTATGTGATGGATCGGATCGTCCGGCAACTGATAGAGCGATACCTCCAAACGCAAAAGCCGGAATTGTGGCGTCGTCTTCATCAAACGGCTTATCAACTATACCAGCAGTGGGCAAACAATTATCCGGCAACCCGTGAACGGTGGTTGGAAGAGGCGGAATACCATCGGCAACGCCTGCAGGAGTACGGCTCTCTTCCCTCGCGATCCGAAAACATCAGCGCGGCCGACAGGAGGATACTATGACCCCCATCGCTATCGCCTCACAAGAAGAGCAGTACCTGAGCCCCATCGCCACTGCTGAACTGGTGGGAAGAGAAAAAGAGATTGCACAGGTCCTGGATACCATCCGGAAGGGAGGGCGATCGATCGTCTATATTACCGGTGTGGGCGGCATTGGCAAGACCCGGCTGCTCCAGCACCTCCTTAAAACACTGTCTGAGCAGCCCACTCTGCGCGTCGCCGCAAGGCCGGTAGATATGTACCACACTGTAAATCATACAGTGGAGGGGCTGATTCAAGCCATCCAGGAGGTACTGGCCCCGGACGGAACAGGGTTTGAGCACTACCGGGAGGAGCGTGAGAAATTGTATCAAATCACCCGGGAAGAACGAGCCCAATGGCAGGAACAAAGAAACAAAGTGATCCGGGCATTTCTGGAGGATTTGAATGGCATTTCCCGGGCGACCCCGGTCGTGCTGGCGCTGGACACCGTGGAGAGGCTCTTCTTGCAGGAGGATCCCGTTGCCTCCCGCCTGGGGATTCCTACAGCGCGTGCTCTTGTGTATGACTGGCTGCTGAAAGAGTTTCTCCCCAGCGCGGTGAACACCGCTGTGCTCCTGGCCGGGCGTCCGGTTCCAATCCCTGTGGAGCAAGAGTTGGGCAGGACAGGTACTTTTTGCTCCATCGTCCTCTCCGGCCTGACGGAAGAGGAAACCCTGGAGTACTTTGAAAAGTTGGTATCCACTCTCCAGGCCAGCGACAACCACCGGGATCGCTTCGTGGCGGAGCGGATCCACCAGTGGAATGAGACATTTCGCCGGATGCTCTTCCACGCGCTGAAGGACGACGGGACGATCCGCCCGATTCTTCTGGCCCTGGCCATTGACCATCTGGCCATCAGCGGTGAACCGTTCCAGGCAGCACAATCCCTGACAGAAGCACAAAAGTTGAGCCCTGAAGAGCGTCAACGAAATCAGCGGGAATTGCTGCAAAGGGTTCAGACGCTGATTCGCCAGTCCCTTTCTCCTCTCGGAGGCTTCATTGAGGTGATGGGCTGGCTGCGTAAAGGGGCTGATGCGGAATTGCTGGCGATGCTTTTGGAGGCAGAAGAGGCGGAAGTCATAGAGGCCTGCAAGTGGGCCCGGGAACTATCTTTTGTCAAAACTCGCCCGGCCGACCAGCGGCTCTTCCTGCACGATGAGATGTACGCCTTGCTTCGCGACCCCCGTGAGGCCGTTCCATTGAGGATATTCCGATCCTTGAAAGCCTACTATTCTCAACGGTTAGATCGGATTCGTGAAGAGATCGCTGGAATCTATAAATCGGCTGAGCCCAATCTCCCTGATTTTGGGGAGATTTACGGGCCCTCAACTCGCCTGCGGGACACCCTTGCTGAGAATCTCCATTACACTCTGCGGCACAATGCCCAGGGGGGCTTCCAGGAATACCTTCGGCTGGCGGAAGAAGCCCTCTCCATCGGTGATGAAATGCTGGACATCCAGTTAAGGGCGGAGTTGCTGGACTTCTGGCGAGAACGGGACCCGCAGGACCGGGAAGCCATTGTAGATGGAATCCAACGGGCCGATTTCCTGGCCGACGCGTCAGTTCGCTGGGTGAAGCGGTTGATCGCCGCCGGACAATACGAAGAGGCCCTGAGAGTGACCCGCCGCCTGCGGGAGGACGCCAGCGACCTGATCGAACAGGGCGGAGAGATAGCCGTGACCGAACTGAACCTGGCCGAAGCGCTCCTGATGACCTATCAGGGGAACCTGCAGGAGGCGGAGCATTTGCTTTCCCGGGTAAAGGCGAAAGTAGAGGCACTTCCCTCATCAGAAGCCACGATTCGCTGGAATATCATCAGAGGCCAACTGTATAATACCCTGGGATACCTGCGGCGCGTGCAGGGGCAATTTATCGCAGCAGCGGAGATGTACTGGCGGGCCCTCCCTTATTGGAGAGGCCTGAATATGGAAACGGAGCAGGCCAACACCCTGACCAACCTGGCTTTTGCTCTGATGTTAAGGGGAGCATTCGCTGCAGCCCGAATTCACGCACGGGATGCCCTGGGCCTCCGTAAGAAACACGGATTACCGGCCAGGGTGGCCCTCACGTTGAATACCCTCGCCGGGATAGAGATTTATGCTGGAGAATACCGGGAAGCGGAAACGTATGCTCTTCAGGCATTGGCGATTGCCCAGCAAACACAATTCCCACGAGGAGAAGGGCTGGCGCATCTCTCTCTGGCGGCATGTTACCGGTTTATGAGCGAACCCCCCTGCCCGGAGCGGGAGCGGGTCCGCCTTCTGCAGAAATCCCTGGAGCACAGCCAGAGGGCCTTTGAGATTTTCTCCCAAGAACCGAGGGAACCCGAACGGTTGGTCGCCGCCCTCTATGAGAAAGGGATTACCCACCGTGAGTTCTGTCGTTTCCCATCCCCTGATGTTGACCTGCAGACACACAGGGTAGCAGCCGAAAAAGCGCTGCGGCAATCTATGGAAATGGCCCGGGAAAACGGCTTCTGGGCGCAGTACCTGGACGTAGCGCTGGGACTGGCCTGGATGTACTATTATGCTCAGGATGCAGCTCTGGACCAGCACCTGCAGACTATAGAACAGGAGGTCCGGCAACAATTTGCTTCCTACCTGATTACTCCATCCTCCTTCCCTCAGGTCCGGGAAGATACAGTCCTGGGTATCTTCGCTCAACTGGCCCGCATGCACGTGCTGAAAGGAGTGCGGGCCATGGACGCTTTTGAACGCTCGGGGAAAGCCCCCCCCTATCCTGATCTGCAGGCCGCGGCACAAGAATTCGCCCTGGCGCTGGAGTACAACAAATTGATCGCGGATGACTTCCGCGACATGCGCCGGGCGCTCCGGGTGATTCACGAACGCCTGAAGAGGCTCAATGCTCGTGAGTTGAAAGCCATTTATGATGCCGTTTCCGAGATGGCTGCAATGTATCGGAGAGACCGCGAGCAATGGTATTTCTGGCATCAGTTGCAGATCCTGTTTGGTCCCTACGATGTTCTCAGTACCCTGGCCGCATAAGATCCGGCGGTACAGGATGGCCGATCAGAATTCCCTGATCGGGACTATCAACGCCGTCTGCGCCGGTGGGATGATGCGCACGCCCCGCTTTGAACCCACCCCGGCCTGGGAGCACGCGCTGGCCCGGCCCGATTGCCCCTGCCATCTCCTGCTGGTGGCTGTGGAGGGGGCAACCGTCGTGGGCTGGTGCCGCCTGTTCCCCACCGACGAGGGGGCGCTGGAACTGGGTATCGGAGTGGTCGCCTCGCATCGCCGCCGCGGCCTGGGGCGGGCCCTTCTGGGCGCCGCGCTGGAGTGGGCCTCGGCCCGGGGAATGCCGGTCGTGCTGGAAACCCGCACCGACAACACCCTGGCCATCCGCCTCTTCACCCGCTCCGGCTTCCGGGTGGTGGGACAAGGGGACGGCCACTGGCAAATGCGATACCCGTAAACGGCAATCTGCAGTAGATACCCACCCAACCGTTGTCATTGCGCCACGCGCCAAAGGCCTCGGCCCGAAGGGCCTTCGGCCCGAGGGCTTCGCCCAGAGGGCTCTGCCCGAAGGGCGCTCGCGCCGAGGCGAGCCGCCAAAGGCGGCGAAGCAACATCCACAAGCCATTTTGGGGATTGCGTCGGGCGCTCTGCGCCCTCGCAATGACAGCGGACAGGAGGAGGCAAACCAGCGGTGAAGGACACAACCGAGTTTCCGCAAATCCTCTGGGATTCCGGTCGCGAACGGGCGGAACAGGACTGCGCCTGCTCCGCAGATGTTCCTCTTATTGCCGCCAATTCAACGGCAGGGCCGGATGCCGAGACCGACTGCGCCTGCGCGCCGGCCGCCGCCCCTATCCAGGCCGGTCTGCCAGCGGGTGGGCTCTGGGGGCTGGCCCCCGCTCTCTACCGCGCCCCTCTCCCCGGCGGGTACCAGGTGGCTTTCAGCCCCACCGGCCCCGCCGGGGTGGTGGTGCTGAACGGCCCGGCGGCGCGGGCCCTGGACACCTTCGCCGCCCCGGCCCCCCTGGCCGACCCCACCGCCCGCCAACTGGCCGCCCTGGGCCTGCTAACCCCGGCCCATGCAACGGAAAACGCAACCCGCAATACGCCTCACGCCTTCACGTTTCACGCCTTCACGTTTCACGCCTTCACGTTTCACGCCTTCACGTTTCACGCCCTCACGTTTCACGTCTTCACAGTCTGGCTCCACCTCACCACCCGCTGCAACCTCCGCTGCGCCTACTGCTATGCCCCCCGGGGCCAGGCCGACATGCCCCCGGAGGTCGGGAGGGCGGCGGTGGACGGGGCCATCCGTTCCGCGCGCGCCCATGGCTTCCGGGCCCTGAAACTCAAGTACGCCGGCGGCGAGCCCACCCTGAACCTCTCCACTCTCCGCGCTGTCCACTGGTACGCGCGGGCGCGCGCCTCCGAGGCCGGCCTGGACCTGCGGGAAGTGCTCCTGACCAACGGCACCACCCTGACCCCGGGCCTGCTCCAGTGGCTGCGGGACGAGGGCATCCGTCTGGCCATCTCCCTGGACGGCCTGGGCCCGGCCCACGACGGGCAGCGGGCATCGGAGAGCGGCGCCGGTTCCTTTGCCCGCATCGCGGAGGGGATAGAGCAGGCGCAGGCCTCAGGCCTCACCCCCCACCTTTCTGTGACCGTCACCGCACACAACGTGGACGGGCTGGCAGAGGTGGTGGCCTTCGCGCTGGACCGGGGCCTCCCCTTCAACCTGAACTTTGTCCGCCCGGCCCCCGGCCGCCCCGACCTAACCCCCGACCCGGGGCGCCTCATCACGGGCCTGCAGGGTGCCCTCTCCGAGATGGAGCGCCGTCTGCAATCCACGACCGGCAATCTGCAATCTGTAATCTGCAATCTACTGGACCGCTGCGACCTGAGCGCCCCCCACCGCTACCCCTGCGGCGCCGGGCACGCCTACATCGTGGTCGGTCCGGGGGGAGAACTGGCCCGCTGCCATATGGAGATGGGGCGGACCGTCGGCACGGTCTGGGAGGAGGACCCGCTGGCGGCGGTGCGGGCGGAGGATGGTTTCCGCAACCCGCCGGTGGAGGAGAAGGAGGAGTGCAGGGAATGCCCCTGGCGCTACGTCTGCGCGGGGGGATGCCCGCTGCTGGCCCAGCGGCGGCGGGGCACCCCGGCAGCCCCGTCCCCCTACTGCGCCGTCTACCGGGCCATCCTCCCCGAACTCCTGCGGCTGGAAGGAATGAGGGTCTTACAGACGAACCGCATCCAATGGAGCCCGTAAAACCTTTCCAGCGAGTAACTATTCGGGCCGATTGAAATCGTCCTTCCTGGGCACTTCGTGCCGGGTGTCAGCCTCCGCCGACACTCTGAGGTCGGCGAAGGCCTGCGGCCCAAAGAGGCTGACTTCAGTCAGCGCCTGAATAGACTTCTTCGGCAAAAGTGCCGGGCGCATGGGAACGCCCGGCACTTTTTGTTTGCAAAAGAGGGCCCCGTTGACAGACTTGCCGTTGATCAATCTCCCCTACGATCAGGTAGATGAACAGAGATGATGTGATTGTTGAGTCCTTTAAAATCGTACCGGGCCCAAGTCTCAAAAAATCGTACCCTCACCCCTCCCCCTGCCCCCAGGTTCATTGAAATTTCTGAATCATTCGTGCTCCTCTCCCGCTCACCTGCGGCGGCGGGCGAGGGGAGGGGGTGGGAAGAGAGGTTTTGCGGCGGGGGGGGGGGGGGCCCCCCGCCCCAAACACCTTCCTTATCCCCCTTCTCCCCTGGCCGCAAGGCCAAGGGGAGAGGGGGGACAAAGGGGGGTAAGGGGTAATAAAAGCCGGTGAGCACAGAAAGTGTCAGCCGTTACGGAACTCTGGAGGTACGGTTTTTCAGGACTTTGGGCTTCCACCCCCGGTACGTTTAAAGGACTTAACAGTGAGAAATCTGTAAATAAGCAGTTATCTCCGGTGAAGAATCCGGCAAGCAAACTGGCATTCAGATGGCAGTGTAGTCGGGAAGGTCCGTTGTAAAATAGAAGCAGAACACCACCAGGAGGTGCGAGATGACATCCGGGCTGTTCGTACTGCTCCTTGTCCTGGCCTTCGCCCTCGGCGAAGCCACTGTATTGGGGACCCAGTTCTGGCTGGTTTACCGCAATTGCCGATTCAGCCGACTCCTCAACCTGGGCACACTGACCCTGGGCCTCTTCAGTGTGCCAACGGCTCTCGGCGTCCTGATCCTCTTCACCAGAGGCCCGTAGGAGGGTAACCATGATGGTCAATAACTCCGTTACCGGGGCACTGGTCCTGCTGGTTATCACAACGCTTGTCATTGGTCTGGTTGCTGGGCTCGCCATTTCTAACAGCGACCTGGTCAACCCCTATCGCAACCGGGCCGAAGCAGAGCGAATCCGGCAGGAGGCCGCCCTTCAGGCCCAGCGGGAAGCCATAGACCTCCAGACTTACCAGCGGGAGCAGGAACTGCGCCTTCAGGCCCTGGAGCAGCAACAGGCCGACGAGCGGGCCTACCGGCAGGCCTGGCAGGAGACAAAACTGTCCTTCCTGCGCACGGCCGGCACGACGGTAGTGATCACTGTTGACCTCACGCTGCTTATCCTGGCGATTGCTCTGGCTCTCCGCCTCATTGCTCAGGCGCGCCATGTCTGGATACAATCCTCCGCCCAAGTACAGACCATGCGAGAACAGATGCGCCGCCTGGCCCGGGAGAATGAGCGCCTGACCCGCCGCCTGAACCTGTTAGAGCAGGAAATGGCATTGACCGAAGGGGGCAACGGCCACCGCAAAGAATCAGCGGTCTGTCGGGCATAGCGCCTCTTGCCCTGCGCCCAACGAAGAGCGGCTTTGTGGGACCGACACCGCGAAGCCGCTCTCTATCATCGGGCATAGCGCCTCTTGCCCCGCGCCCAACGAAGAGCGGCCTCGTGGGACCGACACCGTGAAGCCGCTCTCTATCCGATCAACGGGAGGGGGGCGAGAGTCGGCATTTTCCCGTTCCCCTCCCCCAAACCTCCAGCCTATGCCTGCCCCTCTGCCCCCTGCTCTTCTTGCTTTTCCGTTCCTCCCTGCTCCCTGCGCCCCGCGACTTGCTTCCTGCTCCTTGCTCCCTGCGACGTGCGACTTGCCCCCTGCCACTTGCCCCCTGCACAGAACCGGCTATAATATACGTAGCCGGAGGCCCGAATGAACGACGAGCCACATTCTTCTCCCAGCCCAGCCCAGGAGGACTTCGCCAGGCTGCTGAACGAATTCACCCCATGCACCCATCTCCAACGCGGCGACGTTGTCCAGGGGCGGGTCGTGCGCGTGAGCCGCGACCTCATCCTGGTGGATGTGGGTACCAAGTGCGAAGGCATCATCAGCGGCCCGGAACTGGAGCGGATAGACCCCAAAACCCTTGCCCGACTGAAGCCTGGAGACCGGGTGATGGTGTACGTTGTGGACCCCGAAGGGCCCGGTGGCGTCCCGGTGCTCTCCTTCACCCGGGCGCAGGCGGAACAGGATTGGGCCTACGCCTGTTCCCTCCAGGAGAAGGGGGAACTGGTAGAACTGACCGTTGCGGCCGCGAACCGGGGAGGCCTCATCGTCTATCTGGGGCGACTGCGGGGATTCGTCCCCGCCTCCCACCTTTCTCCCTCCCGGGGCGCCCCCCGCGTCTCCGACCCCGATTGCTGGCAGTTCCTCTCCCGCCTGGTCGGCACTTCCCTGAAACTGGCGGTGATTGAGGCCGACCGGGAGCGGAACCGCCTCATCCTGTCGGAACGGCTGGCAGAGGAGCGACATCAGGAGCGCTCGCGGGCGGACATCCTGAATTCCCTCCGGGAGGGCGAAGTCCGCCGGGGACGGGTGAGCAACCTGACCCCCTTCGGCGCGTTTGTGGACATCGGGGGAGTGGACGGCCTGGTCCACCTCTCCGAAATCTCCTGGGGACGGATAGAGCACCCCGGGGAACTCCTGCACATCGGGCAGGAAGTGGAAGTCGTCGTGCTCTCGGTGGACCGGGAGCGCCAGCGAATTTCCCTCAGCATCAAACGGCTGCAGCCGGACCCGTGGACATCGGCCAGCCAGCGGTACCAGGTGGGGCAACTGGTGGAGTGCCGGATCACCCGCCTGACCCGCTGGGGCGCTTTCGCCTGCATCGTGGGGGATGAGGAGATAGAAGGGCTCATCCACGCCTCCGAACTGGACGGTCCGGACGGGGAGGCTATCCGGGAATTGGTCCGTCCTAACCAGGTGCTCACCCTGCGGATCATCCGGATGGAGCCGGAGCGCCACCGCCTGGGCCTGAGCCTCCGACAGGTGGACCAGTGGGACGAGACGGTCTTGCTGAGGGAGCCGTCGGCGGGAGCCATCAGCGATGGAAGACCACTGGAAACTCTTCACTCCTGAAGCGGAACGGGTGCTCCGCCTGGCCGAACAGGCGGCCCGGGGCATGCGCCACCTCTATGTGGGCACGGAGCACCTGCTGCTGGGGCTGATGCAGGAAGAGAGCAGGGCGGCGAAAGTCCTGCGCCAGATGGGCCTGCAGGAAAACCGCGTCCGCCAGGTCATCCTCCGCCTGAACCCCGAGGAGCGACGCTCCTCTATCCAGTCCCCCCAACTCACCGAAGACACCAAACGGGTCATCCAGCGGGCCGTGGAGGAAGCCCGCCGTCGGGGAGACCCCAAAGTAGATACCGAACACCTGCTCATCGCGCTCACGCGCGAGGGGGACGCGATGGCCGTCAGCGTCCTCCGGCGGCTGGGCGTCAACACCGACCGTCTGCGGGAAGAGGCCGTCCGTTCCCTGGAGCAACGGCCCGTCCCGGTTGTCCGTCCCCGCACCCGTCAGCGGCCCGCCCCCCACCCGATGATGAGCCGCCTGGGCGTGGACCTGACCGCCCTGGCCGAAGAGGGAAAACTGGACCCCGTCATCGGGCGCGAGGCGGAGATAGAGCGGGTCATCCAGGTCCTGGCCCGCCGGACCAAGAACAACCCCGCGCTCATCGGCGAGCCCGGCGTGGGCAAAACCGCCATCGTGGAGGGACTGGCCCAGCGCATTGTCGCCGGAGATGTGCCCCCCATTCTGCTGGATAAACGGGTCTTTCAGTTGGACGTCGGTGCGCTGGTCGCCGGGACCATCTACCGGGGCCAGTTTGAGGAACGGCTGAAACGGGTGATTGAGGAACTGAAGAAGAGCGGTACGATTCTTTTCATTGACGAAATGCACGTACTGGTCGGCGCCGGTGCTGGCGGGTCGGCGCTGGATGCAGCGAACATCCTCAAGCCAGCCCTGGCCCGGGGCGAACTCCAGTGTATCGGCGCCACCACAATGGACGAATACCGCCGGTACATTGAGTCCGATGCCGCGCTGGAGCGGCGCTTCCAGCCCATCATCGTCCGCGAACCCACCGTGGAGGAGACGGTGGAGATTCTGCGGGGGCTGGCTCACCTCTACGAAGACCACCACCATGTCCGCTTCACCGATGAGGCCTTAGTTGCCGCCGCCCGCCTCTCTGCCCGCTACATATCCGACCGCTACCTGCCGGATAAAGCCATAGACGTCATAGACGAGGCCGCCTCGCGAGTGCGGATTTACAAATCCCCGGAGGCCACCCGACTCCGGGAGTCCTGCGTCCGTCTGCGGGAACTGGAGGAGCAGATGGAGACGGCCGTCCGGACGCAGCGGTTTGAGGAGGCCCGACGCATCCGTCTCCACATCCAGAACCTGGAACATGAGATAGAGGTCCTGCAGAGCGGAAGGGACGACGGTCAGTGGGCCACCGTCGGGGTGGAGGATGTGGCGGAGGTCGTCTCTATGTGGACCGGCGTTCCGCTGGCCCAGTTGGCGGCCGAACAGAGCCAGCGGCTGCTCCAGATGGAGGAGGAACTGGGCAAACGCATCGTTGGGCAGGACGAGGCCATCCAGACGCTGGCTCGGGCCCTGCGGCGGGCCTACGCCGGGCTGAAGGACCCCCGGCGGCCTATCGGCTCCTTCTTCTTCCTGGGCCCCACTGGCGTGGGCAAGACGGAACTGACCAAAGCGCTGGCGGCCTTCCTTTTCGGCACCGAGGATGCGCTGATCCGGCTGGACATGTCCGAATTCATGGAGCGGCACACCGTCGCCCGACTGGTGGGCGCGCCGCCGGGATACGTGGGCTACGAGGACGCCGGTCAACTGACCGAGGCCATCCGCCGCCGCCCGTTCTCCGTGGTCGTTTTTGACGAGGTGGAAAAGGCCCACCCGGAGGTCTTCAACATCCTCCTACAGATCATGGAAGAGGGAAATCTCTCCGACGCGAAGGGTCAGCGGGTGGACTTTCGCAACACCATCATCATCCTGACCTCCAACATCGGCGCGGAGGCCATCCGGCGGGGCGGCCTGGGCTTTGCCCTCCCCGGCGACCGGACCCGCGAGTCCGAGCAGGAATACCAGGAGATGAGCCAGCGGTTGCGGGAGGAGTTGAAGCGGACCTTCCGGCCAGAATTCCTAAATCGGGTGGACGCGGTGATTGTTTTCCGGCCGCTGGGGCCGGAGCAGATCGCCCGGATTGTGGACCTGGAACTGGCGAAGGTGGCGGAGCGGCTGGCGGAGCGGGACCTGCGGCTGGAGGTCTCCGCGGCGGCGCGGGAATGGCTGGCCCGCGAGGGGTACTCCCCCGAGTACGGCGCCCGCCCCCTGCGCCGGGTCATCCAGACCCGGGTGGAGGACGCCATCTCCGAGGCGTTGCTGGCGGGCGACTTCGGCCCCGGGGATACCATCTACGTGGACGCGGACGGGGAAGACATCCGCATCGGCCGGGTGCCCTGAACCGCAAAGTTGGAGGGCCCGAAAAAGAGAGGGATTTTGCGGCGGCCTTTGGCCGCCGCAAAATCCCTCTCGTCTTTTGCTCACGGCGTCGGTATCCGGTAATCCGCCCCCAGAATAACCAGAATATCCACCCCGGCCTGCGTGGCGGGCGCCTCCACGATAGCCGTCGGGGGAAGATTGAGCCATCCGGCGATGGCCTCCGCGGTGAACCGCTTGCCGGTGTAGACGAGAATCATGGACTGCACGTAGTCCTGGCGGTCGGCGTTGCCGTAGCCCCCAATCTGGACCCCCCGCGCCTGGAGGTATTCGGCGGTCTTCTGGGCCAGGCCCGGGGTGAGCGTGCCGTTCTGCACATGGACGACGGCGGCCTCCGCCGCGATGCGGGTTGCCGGGTCCTCCACCCTCGGCGTCGCCTGCGGCATCATAAACACGTAGTCCCGCACCTCCCGCATCCGGTCCCGGATGGGCACCAGCACCTGCTGGCCGTCGGGGGTCGTCCACATCTCTGTACAGGTCTCGTCTATCACCGCGGTGCGGATGTTTTCTTTGGGAATCTGCGTCGCCAGATGGGCCAGTCGGATGATTTTATCCAGCGTCAGGTTGGGGTCCATCGCCACCGAATCCCGCACCGTCTCCCACATCTGGGGGACCTGGGGGAGCAATTGGGGCAGAAGGTCCAGCCGGGTGACCTTATCCAGTACGGCCATCAGCACCTGCTGCTGCCGGGCAGCGCGGTCAAAGTCTCCCCGTCCACTGTGGCGGGTGCGGGCATATTTCAACGCCAGTTCCCCGTCCATATGGACCCATCCGGCCGGGATGTAGAGAGGGTCGTAGTCGTAATTGGGGCCGGGATACCACGGGTCGTTAATCTCTTCCGGAACATAGACGTCAATCCCGCCGATCAGGTCCACCAGATGGACGAACGCGCTGAAGTCCACCCGGACGTAGTGGTGGATGGGGACGCCGAGGTTATATTGGACGGTGCGCGCGGCCAGGGCCGGGCCGCCGCCGGGGTAGTTGTAGGCGTCGCCCAGGTAGTTAGCCGTATTGATCCGCCCCTCCCCGTAGCCGGGAATCGGTACCCACAGGTCGCGGGGGATGGAGAGCATCCCGGCCGAACGGGTCAGCGGGTCCACCGTCAAAATGATCATGGAATCGGTTCGCCAGGGCCCTTCTTCCCCGGGCCGGGCATCAATGCCCATCACCAGGATGTTGACCCGCTCCTTCCCCTCCCAGGTCGGGATGGGCTCCCCGGGCTGCCAGTCAATGACCGGATTGCTGGATGGCTGGTTAGGACCGGGCAGGAGGTCGGAGTTGGCCACCCATGCCCGGACCTGTTGAAAGACAAAGTAGCCAATGCCGCCGGCAACCAGCAGGAACGTCAGGGCCAGGCCGACGGCGAAGTACGTTGCGCTCCGGCTGGTTGTCGCTCTTCGTCTGGGAATTCGTTGGGCCATACTGCCTCGCCTCGCTTTTCGCGTATCGTGTATCGCCTATCGCATATCGCGTATCGCGAATCGCATGTCGCTGTTTTGTAGAGTTTGCTGGCAAATTCGTTTGTAGTCCGGCACGAAGCGCAGCGGAGTGCCGTTTTGGTCATCGGTTTAACTACCCACTCGTCAATGACACTAACTTTTTCGTAGCGCAGGCTGTCAGCCTGCGAGGGTTTTGAACAGGCCTGGCAGCCTGCGCTACATTCTTCAAAATCCCAAAGGTTATACCAACTGCGTTTGTTCTGGCCGGCACCGATCGCCCGGACGTAAACGTCTGGGCTTATCATACGAAGCCCTTCGGGCTATTGTTAGCCCCCGAAGGGGGCTTTGCAAATTGAGCCCGACAGTTTTGTGGTTTAACAAATTGTTCCGACAATAGCCGAAGAGGTGTTTTGACCCCCTCACCCCCTTTGTCCCCCCTCTCCCCCTGGCCTTGCGGCCGGGGGAGAGGGGGGATTGAAGAGGGGTTTTGCGGCGGGC
>Ga0308419_1000865_pt1 | contig 20805 bp, 27 predicted proteins | sample HotsprSampleMS50_FD_203674 | JGI IMG/M metagenome (GOLD analysis project Ga0308419, IMG submission 203674) | Hot spring phototrophic mat microbial communities from Mushroom Spring, Yellowstone National Park, Wyoming, United States - 20090730_MS50 ... | reverse complement strand
GCCGCCGAGCGTGAGCTAGACAAGATCGACCCACAGACCGCCCGCCGCATCCTCGCTTTTTTGCATGGCCGTATCGCCCAGCTCGACGACCCGCGCAGCGGGTCTATGAAAACGATCGCTTTCTTGCTCTTGTTGCTCTGTCTGCACTCTAGCGTGCACGCTCAATCTCAGCAGCCCGATGGCCCTTCGCCTGGCGGCACACCGCTGACGGCCTCGAGGTATTGCACTGAACGTTTAGACGTGTATAATAGAGTCAACAGCGCAGGAGATGAGCATGAAAGCAATCGTTCTGAATACGTGGGCCGGTCGGCGCTATTACCCGGTTGAACTTATCGGGGAAACAGCTAAAAAATTCAAAGTCCGAATTCTTGCGCCAAGCGTTATGTTGCCGGGTCGTCGTTATGTTCAGCGCGGCGACGTTGTTTTGGTGCCGAAATACGCGATTTGTGAAATTGCAGACGACGTCGTGACGGGTTGATTGATAAAAGGAGATGCGCACGAAAGAGTACCTGGCAATCGTTGAAAACTCGAGCGACAGCAATCGAAATAAAAGCCGCTTTTGCAAATCTGGCACCTCTTTCCATTCCCGAATTCTCCAGTGTGACTGCGAATCGCGTTCCCATCGTGCGATTTTTTTTGCCCGGTTTGAATGCCTCTTTATAGCGCGTGAGTATTGCTTGCCGTGCGGCTACGTCGGCTCTTGCGGATGACCAACCCCGGGCCTTATGGCCCGGTTTTTTTGAAAGGCGTGATCATGTTTGCCAAGAAATTTTTCGCGTTGTTGATTCTCATCGCAGCCATTTCTGGCTGTGCCAGCCCCCGGCTGTCGCTCTCCGAGAGCGACCCGGACGTGATCGTCAAGAAGGTGACCGTCAAAAAGTTCGAAGTCAGCTACTTTCCGACTACGGTCGGCACGACAATGATGGTTGCTGGCGGGCCGATGGTCTCGGCGTTTGGTGCGCTGCTGTCTTTGGGGCACGATATGAGTGCCCCACGATACACGGTGACCATCGACTTTGTCGATGAAACGGGGCAAGAGGGGCGCTGGAGTCTCAAGTTTGATCGCAACCCCGCCCCGTTGAATCCCCCAAAACCCGGGGATACCCTGCTCTTGATGGAAAAAGGAGCCCTCAAGGGCTGGCGCCCGCTCCCGGAGCAGCGTTGAAGCAAGCTAAGGCCGCTCGAACGAGCGGCCTTTTCTTTTGCTTGGTGGGAATTGAGGTTCCTTGTTCAAGTTCAAACCCGGTCTTCCAGCCGATCGCTCAGCTCGGCGATGACCTCGTCGCACAGGGGCGGCAGATCCGCCGTCGAGCTCGCCACGTTCAGCGCGTTGAGCGCCCTCAACAGCAGCCGCTCGTCTTGCTCGTGGGCTTGTGCCAGGCTCGTCTTTTCGATCTGGTACCGCTGTGCCGCGAGCATCCATGCCTCGGCTGCGTCGGCAAGCTTGCGAATCAGACACTCTCGGTGCGTGGCTTCGCACCCATCCCAATGGGTCTGACCCTCGCGCTCAGGCAGGGAGCGCGCGAGAGTGATGAGCATTTGTGTGCTGGACATGGTTGGCAGCCTCGGCTGTCGTTTTGAGCGGCTTCATTATAACGCAACCCATAGATAAATGCAATGCCTTATGAAGAAGAAAAAGCCGCTCAAGCGAACGGCTTCGTAGATTTCAATTCGGTCTGTAGTGGCAATAAAAAACCCGCTGGCCACCGAAGGTGCGCAGCGGGTTATGGAAATTAGGTCTCCGCCCCGAAGAGCTGGGCGGCGTCCCTGATACTGATGACCATCGCTGGGGTCAAGCCGGCGACGTTACATTCGATAAAAATGATGTCTCCAGCCAAATCCCCGATGTAGTGGGAGGTGCCGTCGGCCTTGTAGGCCGTGGACGGGGAGACGCGCTCCCCGCCCAGGCCGACCGTGGCATATGCCACGGTGTGTCCGCGCTGCGAAAGCGCGGCGTCCAAACCATCCATCTCGGGGCCGGCGGCCCCGAGGATGAAGATTTTTTTTCCCATTTTTCACTCCTTCCCCCTTGAACCAACGGGGGCGGTTGACAAAGATCCAGCGCACCAACCGTTGGGGCGCTGGGGTGGTTCGACGTCTGATGATCACTTTGATGCTGATAACAAAAGGGGGCAACGAGCACAAAAAACCGCCAGGAGCGCAAGGCTTGCTGGCGGTTTGGTGATGATAACTTCTTTCTCGGCGGAGTCTCGTTCAGGGCCTATCGTGTTTTTTCTTGCGAATGACCAGACAAAATTGGGGCCAATCTCCATCCTCGACATCGCTGTGTTCACAGGTGACGAACACCGGTGGCGATGGATTTTCCCTGTCTCGCAGGTACCGGATTGGCGCTTATTCTAGCGTGTATAGATAGGCCCCTGATTGGATCTTGGCTTCCATATCGGCGCAGAACGTTTCCCAATTTTCGGCCGAAACCCGTGGCTCGCATGCGGCGAATATCAGGGGTTTGGGATTGTTCCTGTCCTTCGGGTACGCGCCGTGCAGCTTTTTGTTGAGCAGTGCGTACACGGTGCCAGGGACCAGGTCCCCGACTCGCCGCCCGTTGCCGGTGAACAGGTAGTGGTCGCCGGAGAGGATGATGCCTAGAGTGATGTCGCCCACAACCTCATCCCTATGGGGTCCCAGCCACATGCAGACGTATATGTTATAGATGGGTGCATATTCATAGAGCGATACCAATGTCTCCCAAACTAATGAGCATGGCTTAAATACTTCAACACAGGTTTTTTCTTTTTCTAGATGTGTCGCGACGGCCTGAAGCCGTGGTAGATAGTCGATTTTGGGTAGCTCTATTTCCCCTAAAATCTTTGCTGATCTCACAATAGCCCCCTTTCAAGGAAGGGCGTGCATGTGCACACTTTCTGCAGGCTGCATTGCTCCGTCTTTGTTCAGAAGAACCCTCCTTCCCTTCTCGGTTAATTCGCACGATGTTGCTTTGGCGCTGGAGACGCGAACGTAACCCTTGCCAACCAGAAAACGAGCAACAGCCTGATCGAGATGACTGCTTTTCTTGCGCAAAGGCGCCAATGCTCCGAAAGACGCCGTTGTTTTTTTGGCGTTTTCGCCAAAAAGCATAACCAACGCTGGCCTTATCAAGCGATCCCCGCCGTTTTTGTGATAACGACGGACATCCTTTTTCTTTTTCCAGTCCACACGTTTTTTCTTTTTCCAGTCCACACGGTTCCTTGCGACAGGTTTTTTGGTTTGTCCGCTCATCTTCATGCGCGGGGGATCCCGGCTTTCAGGCCGGAGTCACTCCCGCATCTCCTTTCTTCACATTGTCCATGAATACCCAGCGGGCTGGCTACCGCCTTCCCTGGTCAACCCGGCCTGACTCACCAGCCCTGCCACGAAGAGCGGGGCAGTTGGAACGCCCGTTGCCTTTGGGCCAATGATACCACAAAAAACAAGAATGGCAACCAAAAGTTTGGCCGATAACCATCCCACCAGTATCTATCTTCGGTCCCTCTCGACCGCGCAGCGGTGGCGATGATCTCCACCATACTGCACTCGACGCCATCCAATAGCGGAAACTAGCGCGCACAAAAAACCGCCAGGAGCGCAAGGCTCACTGGCGGTTGTGGTTATGGCATCTTTTTTGCAATGGCCCTGCAAAATTGGGGCCAATCCTCTTCCTCGACATCGCTGGGCTCACAGGTAATGAACACCAGCGGTGAGGGGTTTTTGCTGTCCCGTGGGTACGCGCCATGCTTTTTCTTGTTGCAGAGCGCGAATACGGTGCCGGGAACCAGATCACCGACTCGGCGACCATTGCCCGTGTAGAGGTAGTGATCCCCCTTGATGATAATACCCAGCGTGATGTCGCCGAGCACGTCGTCTGTGTGGGGATCCAGCCAGAGGCTGCTCCAGAGACCGTGCCCCATGGCCTTTGGCCACAGCGCATCCAGGGGCCGCCTCGTTTCCGGGTCTATGCCCCACGGGGACGCATAGCCCCGGAACCCTTGCGAGCCGGCCAGAATTTCTTCTAGCCTCGCGGGGTCGATCTTCGGCGGACGGATGGTCCCGAAAAGCTTTGCCGATCGCATGAGGCTTTCCTATGCGGCAGAGCCGAGTACGCACGCACCCTTCGCCTGTGCAGCCGTGAGGCGAACGATCGAGTCGGGGTTGCCCAGGCTTGCGGCAAGCCAGCCCCGACGGCCCAGATGCTCGATCAGCTTAAGCCGATACGAGCCAACCTCCACGACCATCCCCGGTGCCAGGGCAGCGGCGCGCTTGCGCGCTTGCGCCCTCTCTTCGTGCCAGCGCTGGACGGCCTTGCGCCATTCAGCCGCCGTCTCAGAAACCGGCTCGTCGGCGACCCAAAGAAGCCGTAACGGACAGTCGAAGTAGTACGGGTACATCGACTCGTCTAGCTCCTTGTTGCACCAAACCCCGCCGTCTTTTTGCAGGAGATCGAGGCCAATCATCAGTCGGCCCGACGAATCTCCCCGGAAAACCGTCCACAGATGATTGCCCACGACCGCATGGTCGACCACGCGGTCGCCCATCTTTGCGAGGATGGCCCCAACGAAGTCGGCCTTGTCGTGGTGGCTACTGATGCCCCACCCCATAAAAAACTCCTTTTGCAATCCACATAAGAAAAAACCCGGCACAACGTTCGCTGTGCCGGGTCTGGTTACGAGGACGTGCCTTTAGAAGGGCGCGTCCTCGTCAAAGTCGTCGGCCGCCGCCGGGGCAGTCGCCGCTGCCGGTTTGGCAGCGGGCTGCCCCTCGCGGTTGCCCAGCAGTTGCAGCTCGGTGGCGATGATGTCGACCGTGCTGCGCTCGACGCCGTCTTGCCCCGTGTACTTGCCGTATTTGAGCCGCCCCTCCACGTACACCGGGCTGCCCTTTTTCAGGTATTCACCGGCGATCTCGGCCAAGCGGTCATAGAACGTGACGCGGTGCCATTGGGTGTCTTCGACCGTCTCGCCGGTGTTGCGGTCCTTGCGGCGGCTGGAGGTGGCGATGCTGACGCTGGTCACGGCCTGACCTGAGGGGAGGTGGCGAATCTCGGGGTCGCGGCCGCAGTTGCCGAGGATGGTAACTTTGTTGACGGATGCCATTTAGTCTCTCCTTTCCCCCTGAACCAGGGGGGATTGGTTGACAAAAAACCAGCGTTCCCGACCATCGGGGCGCTGGGGTGGTTCAAGCGATGATGTCTGCTTCCGAACTGATAACAACGTCGTCCGGGCCTTTTTGCAGGCAGGCCTCGACGATCCGACGAACGGCAGGCTCGACCTGCATGTCGTCCATCACTTCGCGGATGATGCGCGCCACCGTATCGCCGCCGCCAGCGGCTTGGCAAGCGCTCGTGCTCGCCAGTGCCTGCACGAAGCGCTCCTGGCTGACCTGCTCGAACGACGAGAGGTAGGCGGCCAGCGCCTCGTCCGTGCGATCCACGTCTTCGTAGCCCGTCAGATCAAAGACCCGCTCGCCGGGCTCGCTCACCAGATCGAAGCGACGCAAGACCCACCCATCGCGCCAGACGATGTCGTCGTGGGCCTGCGGCTCAAAAAGCCCTGCCTCATCGGGCTCGGCGGGCGCATGCTCGGCGGCAAACAAGGCAAAGACTGCGGGCTGGTGGTGCAATTGCGCCACACTCACGCGCGAGATGTTGCCGGGGTTCAGATACATCGTCTGCCCACGGCGCACCGGCGGCTTGGTGGTGTGGTCGTGTCCATTGACGACCAGATCGCAGCCCGCGATTTCCGCGATCGGCTGCGCCTTGGGGTTGCGATTGGGCTCGATTTGCAGATCGTGGTGTGAGATCACCACCACGGGCAAGAAGGGGTGTGAAAGAGCCGTTGGCATGTCCGCTGCGTGCGGGACGCCGTAGAGCGCTACACCTGCCGTCTCGATCATGCGCGGCGCATCGATGACGTCGACCACGCCTGCGCGTCCCATCATGGCAAGCGTCGTGTCGGCGGTGAGCGCCAGGCCGCTTTTGTCGTGGTTGCCCACGAGCACGATTGGCACATGCGGGCACGAGCGCAGAATCCCAATCAAGTCGGAGAGCAACCCCATATCCGACTCGCGCGCGCGATCGAACAGGTCGCCCAGGATCACCATGCGCCAGTGGTGGCGCGCGCACAGCTGCGCGCATTGGCGCAGCTTGTCGAGCACCGAGTCGCTGTAGCGATCAATGCGGCGCGCGATGCGCTGCGACGTCACATGCGGATCCCCCACGAACAGCAGCCCCCGGGGCGGAATCGCCGAAGGGGGTGCCACAGAGGGGGCAGGTACCCAATTGGGCTTCGAGGTCTCGAACGACTTCGGCTTGCGCGGCATATTGCGCCTCTCCTTCCTTCAGTAGTGCTCGGGCCGTGCTGCCCTCGGCTTTCATCATATCGATGCGCTCTTGCAGCGCCTTGATGGCTGAGTGATCTTTGTACGCAGGCAATGACGGCACCTGGGGCGCATTGACCTTGTACAGAGGGCGCAGGCGCGCCAAATCTTGCGCCATCTTGCGCGCTGCCGCGACATCAGGCAACTGCGGCAGCGCAGGTACCTGTGGCGCCTGCATGGCCAGCACCGGCTTTAGACGCCGCAGCGCCGCCAGCAGACGGGCCGCGCCCGGCGAATCTTTCCATGGCGGCAGCTCCGCCAAGGCGGGGGCGCGCAGCGCCTGAAGCGAGCGCAAGCGCCGCAGTTGCTCGGCCAACGCCGCCGCACGCGGCACGTCGTGCCACGCGGGCTCCCGGGGCACGCGAGGCAAGGCCGCGTCTGGCAGCCCTTGCAGTCGCCGCATTTGCTGCCAGAGCGCTTTCGCTTGCGCCTGGCGATCCAAGGCCTGCTCGATTTGCTGGCCGCGCTCAACCAACTCGCGCGCCTGCGCGCTCCAGTCGGGCATGTCGCCCAGCGCCAGTTGCAGCCGCCTGGCCGCCTCTAGCTGCGCTTGCGCTTCCCGCGCCATTTGCTGCGCCTGGCGCTTGGCGTCCTTGTAGCGCTCAAGCACCGCCACGATTTCCTGCGCCTCTTGCCCGACCGACAAAATGGCCGTCTGGCGCGAAGCGGGTTCATCGAGCAAAAAGATGGGCTTCTTTTGATCGGCGATGTGGATTTCCAGGCCCTGCTCGGCCCGAATCCCCAGGGCCTGCTCCATCCAGGCAGGGGCGCTCGCACCGCGCGCGCCCGCCTCTTCGCGCACCACGTCGCCTTGCGCATCCGTCCAGCGATACAGCACGGCAGGGGTGCCACGGCGTGCGCGTCGCAGCGACACCGTCTGTCCGTCCGCCAGATGAATACAGACGCTTGCCTCATCCGCGCTGTGGGCCACGCAGTCTGCGCGCGCGCCGCCATAGGCCAGGCAGCGAAGCGCCTCGACCACCGCGCTTTTGCCCAGGTTGTTGGCCCCTTTGAGCACATTGAGCCCCGCGCCCAGCGCAATGACCGTGTGCTCGTGACTGCGCCAATGGCGCAGCTCGATGCGCGCGATTTGTCCGGAAAGGGCGCGGCGCCCGATGCGCGAGCGCACCTGCACGCGCCCGTCTTGGCGCAGCAGCTCCAGCGTGTTGATGTTCCCCGCCTCGTCGTGCACATCGTGGTGCGTGATCATGAGCACTTGCATGCCCCCAGGCACCGCATCGACCGCCTTTTGCAGCAGGGACACGAATGGACCGACCCGATCGGGGCTGAGCCAACAATCGGGCTCATCGAGCACGAGAAAGGGCCGCGCGTGCTTGGCGCGGCTGACCGCAACGAGCCGCAGCCCCGTGCAAACCACGTTCGCAATCGAGCCGCCGTTGCCCGCCAGGATGTCTTCGCGCTCGCCGCTGGCGCGCTGCACGAAGAAGCGAACTTGCGACTGCCCGCGCGCATCCACCTCGGTCTCGCACACGACGCGCCGCTCAGGGTCACCCATGACGCCTTGCAGCATGAAGGTGAGCAAATCGCTCAAGCCCCCGACGATTTCTTGCTGAATGCGCCGCTGTGCTTCTTCCAACACCTCTTGCGCCTTGGGCGCCAGAGACAAGAAAGATTGTGCCTGCGCCAGCCGCGCTTCGGCCTGGCGCACGCTTTGCCGCCAAGCCGAAAGACGGGCTTGCAGCCGCTCACAGCGCAGCGCCAGTGGTGCCGCCTGAGAGTGACCCGCCATCACACCCCCGCCTCTTGCAAGGCGGCCTCAACCCGCTCGACTTCTTGGCGCACTTGCTGTAAGCTCGCCTCAAATGCTTGCAAGGCGGCGGTGTTTTCTTGTTCGTAGCGCTGGACCAAGGCTTCGAGCTCGGCCAGGTTGGCCACCCCATACTGGGCCTTGGCCTGCGCAGCCAGATCCGCGTATTGCTTTTTGGCCGCCTCCAGTCGCCCTGCTGCGCGCTGCACACGCGCTTGCAACTCTTGAAGCTTGTGACGCGCCTCTTCGTAGCGCTGCTGTAAATCGTTGGTTTGCATACGACCTTCACCTATCGTCGATTGACAAATGACGTGTTTCTTGGTATTATTATGCCATCGATCGGCGCAAAAGTAAAGCATTTGACCGCCATCGGCTGCAGGAATATTGTTCTCTGGCCTCGGCTGGGGGTTTAACGTCGTATTTTCTTATGGACATCGAACGCCTCAAATATCTGGGTGACCACATCGATGGTGCGGCGAGCGGCGCGGCTGTCGATGCTGCCGTGCTTCGCGAAGCGCTGTCGTGGTTGCCGGTATCCCTGTTTGCGCACCGCCAGGCCATCATGGCACTGTTGCGCCAAGAGCCTGTGCGTCGGTATGTCGAGCTCAAGGAGGCGGCCGATTATTTGCGGGCTCCGTGGCGTGCCCAGCACTTCGAGCGCCTCTACCAGCAAGCGTGGGCCGAGCTGCGCGAGATCAACGAAGCGCTTGACGACGAGCGCGCACACAACTCGCACACGATGCCCGAACTCGTGTCCGAACTGCGCCGGCGCGCGCAAGCGCTGGCGCCTTGAGGTGGGTTCTCTCTGAGGGGTGATTGATGCCATTCGACTTCGACGGTGCCGACTTCGTTGTGCTTTTCGACGCCGACTACCAAAGTCCGTTTGCCCTGGATTTTTTGTGCGCCGTCTTGCTGGGTCGAACGCGAGCCAGGCTGATTGCCAGCGGCAACGACAGCGGGCGTTCGTTGCAAAAATTGCGCGAGGGCTTGCGCGCGCGCAGCCCAGAGGTCGCGGCGATGCTGCGCGAGGTGGAGGCACCCACGAAGCCGGAAGCCGCCGATGCGATCATCATCGCGGCGCTGATTGCGGCACTGGGCGTCCCCGGTATCCAGGGGATTGTGTTTGCCACACACGACCGCAAGCTCTACGAGATGGGCGTGCGCCTGATCGAAATGGACGGCGGCACCCGCGCCACGGCATTCAAAATGCCGGTGGTCCAGAATGAAGCGCCGAGCGCGCCAGGCGCGCAGGATGGGGCGGTGGATTCTAGCGGTCCATCAGAGCGCGCCATCGAGGCGGTCAAAGCGTGGCGCCAGGCTCACCCCAATACCAGTGGCCCCATACCCGGAAACGCGATCGCGTCTCTTAGCCAGAAAACCCAGATTCCCCACTCAGAACTGGTGCGCGCAGACCAACTGCTGCGCAATGCGGCATAAACCGTTGGCCAACAGGATACACCATGGAATTCGACAAGTATCTCATCGAAGGTGGCAGGGTCGTCGGCAAGCGCTGCCTGGGATCCGTGGGCGGGATTATGTCTCGGTGGGGCGCGGACTTGTCGGCCGCCATGGCCGAGGCGCGGTCGAGAGCGCCAGCCCAACCAGGGGGCTGAGCCCCCTGGTGCCGCCCTCAGTTCAGCCTCGCCGACTGCTATTCCGCATCCTGCGCAGGAAGGGCCTGCTTGCATTTTTCCCGGGACAGGAAGAGGCCTCATCACCGCTGGCCGCCCCAGACGGAGCCACATGGCACTTTTGGTACACCTTGGCCGACGATACCCTTTGTGATCGGTGGAGAACTCGATGTACCACAAGAACATCGAGTTCCCGATGTCCGCACACCAATCGGCGGCGTGAAAAAACAATCACTTGCGATGGTGTTGCACCATTGGTACCCGATGAACCTGATGTTCATCGGGTGCTTTGATACTCAATGGTCCTTGTTGTGCGTATAAGAACTACGAGTACTTGCGGGGCAACAATGAGCCTGTGGTTCACGCGGTGCATCAATGGCACCTTGTGCAACCAGGTGCCGCGCCTTAGTCGGTGATGAAGCGGTCCAGGCGGCTGGCGAAGTCAAGGGCGGCCACCCGACGCGGCTTGCGTCGGGCCACCTCAAACGGGCCGATTCCCTTGTAAAAGCTTTCGTCGAAGGAGAGCATGGGGATGCGGATGTGGTAGATCTCGCTGTTGTCGTAGTAAACAATGGCCTCGCCCTGCCCCAAGCCGGAAAGCGTCGTGGGTTTGATGCGGTATTCTTCGGCCTCTCGAAACGTGATGTTGCGCCCCGCGCTTGCGCTGGAAGACCCCGAAACCGCTGCAGAATCTTGCCCGGACTCGGATTCGGCAGCGGTATAGCCCACGGACATCGACCGATAGCTGTCGGTGCCGATGAAGTCAGCGATCTGCTGCACGGTCTCGCCCTCGCCCAGCTTGAAGATGACCTTGGTGAGGGTGTTGCCGATCACCATGGCCTTGAGTTCTGGAGACACTGCTTCGAGGTTGGCGAGCGTCTGCACGGCGGGCACGAGCACTTGATGAGCGCTGCGCGCTTGCTCGAAGATCCGCGCCCATGCTGGCGTGACATAAGAGCCCGCCTCGTCAAAGAAGCATAGCGTCGGCGGCCACGGCCGCAAGTGCTTGGGTGTGTCCTGCAGCCAGGATACGGCTGTGCGGTAGTCGCCGACGGCCATTTTGCCGAAGTTTGACGCCGCTTCCGCCTTGCCCATGGTGGGCAAGGCGATGTAGACGATCTTGTTGCTCATGATCGCCTCGTAGAGGTTGACTTCCGGGTAGTAGCTGCCGGTCACCTTGCCAAACTTCCCCGTCCCGAAGGAGTGCATGCGCCCGCCGATGCCTCCGAACGTGTCCTTCATCTTTTTGATGTCGATGCTTGTGATGCCTTCCTTGTTGATGGACTTGAACTGTTCGAGCCAGGACAAAAATTGCTGCCCGCCGGGGCTGCGCCGATTGATCTTGTCCAATACGAACTCTAGGGCTTTTTGGTTCTGCAGCATCAACTGAAGGTCGAAGAAGTTATATGCCATCCCTTCGATTCCTATCGACTTTAGATGCGAATTTACAGGGATGGATTTTAGGCCATTGATGACCGTCGTGATCGCCTGGTTGGCTTGTTGCCGATAATGGTCGGCGCCCGGATTATTCTCCGTGGAGGGGATCAGCGACAGGATGCGTGCAGAGATCTCGTCCGCATCTCCGAGCAAAATCGGGTTATAAGTATTCGACTGTTCTGGCTTGCCAGGATTGACGACCAGCAAGTCATCCCGCCGCCCCGCCCATGCTGCCATGGCATGGATTTTTTTCAGGTTACCTTCGTCGAGTTTTCCATCGATGAAAATCAACCCGCCGCCGCGCACGATTTGTTGGAACATCAGCCACTCACCCAGCACGGTTTTACCGACGCCAGACTGGCCAATGATGAAGCAATGACGCATCCACTTGTCGTAATCAATGACAATCGGTTTGCCGCTGTCAACGCAATAACCCAAATGGACGCCGTTCCATGTTCGCCATCCATGCAAAAGCTCGTCACTGATGGGGGTGGGTAAATTATCGCTGCTTCGAACAAAAACCTTGGACCGGAGGTTTTCGAGGCGCTCGGCATCAAGCGGAGATTTCGCCTGCTTGATCCGCTCATTCAAACAGACGTCCCAAAACCTGTCCTGAAAGAACGGACGCATCCGGTGATAAATATCGTGCGCCCCCCAGCATGAAATAAACGCCCCCGCTGCGCTAACAATGCCCGATGGGATGCCCGATGGGAGGTCGGGCAGCCATTGCGACAGAGAGGCGGCAATGAGGTCATCAATGGCGGGGTGGTTGATTGCCGCCCCCCCCAAAAATGCGCCCCACATACGGGCATCTTTGGGTCCCGATGGCTTGAGCAAGCGGAGCGTTTCATAGTCCAGCTTCGACAGGCGAGAAAGAATATTTGCCATAGCGGTTATGAAAACATAAAACAGGTGTTTCTGTCATTATACAGCAAGCCGTCGTGCGTGGAAACACCCGGTGTTTAAACATAACGGGTACACTTTGGGACACAAAACCCCATGAGCGGCTGGTTCTTGTTTTTAACTATGGTTCGTGATGGCGTTATATCTAGTTCTTAAGTGTTGCTGAGCCCCACTCGTAAGACCGCCGAAAGCCGGTAGCAGCGCCGGGTGAGGCTCACTTCCCAGTCTCGACGCCCGATGGGGTACATAACTTTTATACGTGTCCGAGCCTTCGTGCTAGGTGGCAGTAGGTCGCGGTGCTACCTACTGCGGCCGGATGCTGGTGCGTGCGGTGATATGGGGTGTGGCGGCTCTCGTGCCTCGAGCCTTGCTGTGGCGGGTGATTGTGTAGTTGGCGGTGCGCGCGATGCAAAGTGGCCCTCAGACTTCGGGCCGCTCAAAGGATGGCGTGTGTGTGATGGGAGGTGTTGATGATGGTGCTGTGAGTGGCTATTGTGGCGTGCAATCGTGGCCCATGGAACCCCATCCGGCCCTCAGGCTTCGGGCCGGATGATTGAGTTCGATATTTGCGCTGGTTGGGTGTGCGTGCGTTGCGGCCCTCAGACTTCGGGCCGCACGTTATCGGAAATCATCGTTATGGCCTGTGGGATTGCTATATGAGCGCTGGTGCTGTCATGGTCAACGGCGAGGGCATATGGGTGTTACGCGCAATCGTGGTGAAGTTGTGTGGATTGACGCTGGTGCTTTGTTGATACGCGGCCCTCAGACTTCGGGCCGCGTATTGTTGCCTGCTGTGGAGCGGTTCGTGATGGCAATTGAATGCAAGCGACGGGTTGTGGTGCGATGGGTGGCAGATACGCGGCAGGGGACGTGGCGTGAAGGGGCGGGGGTCGCGTCCTGCTGGACAGAAATCGATTGGTGTGTGTAGTGGCTATTTCAGCCAGACGCGGCGCCGTCCGCGCCGAGGGCAGGGCCGGGGAGGACCCACCCGCGCAATAGCGCGGGTGGAGGGGCGGCCCGGTGGCCCGAAGGGCCAGCCCGAGGTTTCTGGCGTGCGAGGTGTACCGAGTGAAAATGGTTGTGGTGAATGGATTGGGTTGACAGAGGTGGGCGTGGCAGGTATTTGTGGTTTGGGGCGGAGTGGGATGTTGTGAGACGCACCCTGATTGAGGGGGTGGTTGTGGGTTGATGGAAAGGCCGAAGCGGGTGGATGGAGGGGTGTATTTCGGTGATGGTTGTTGTGGGTGGGGCTGTCGATCCTGTCATGACATCTTATGATCGCGCCTGCGCCTGGCTAATCGATCCCTTCATGACAGTTTATGAATACGCCTGCGCCTGCCTGATGATATTTTATGAATGGGCATGCTTGCACGCGCTCAGTGGATTCCTCATGACATCTCATTATGTCATTTATCGGCATGATAGGTTATGTGTTCTTGTCATGATGTGTTGTGCGTTCGGTTCATGATGTGTTGTGTGTTCGGTTCGTGATATGTTGTGTATCCGTGATATGTTGTGGATCTGGGTGCGGCGTGACTCATGACATCTTATTGATACACGGGCGAGCTCATGACATCTTGTGTTGCAGCCTGGCGAAGCTTCCGGTTGCCACGCAACACCTCGCGCAATGAGATGTTGTGATGGCCGCGATGCTTGCTTCCTTTCGTCTTGATATGTTATGATTTGTTCGTGATAAGTTATGAGCCCTCTACGAGCCTTGAACCATGATTGGCACACTGGACAGAAAACGCGGCATCGTCAACGTTCCCATCCGTCGAGAGGGGCGGCTCACCTACGTCTCGATGGATGAGGGCATGGCGCAGCTTGCCGTCGATCTCTTCGAGGGCGATGAGGCTGCTTGCCGTGCATGGATCCAGTCGTGCGTCGATGATCTGGACAAGAACACCGAACAGGCGCTGCGCAACGCCAACGTGGGTGAGCGCGTCGGTCAAGCCAGCGGTTTTTCGAGGATGGTGCAGCGCCAGCTGATCTCGCTGGCGCTGCACCGCCTGCGCGAGCTTCGGCGGGCGGCGCAAGACCGCGGTGCTCGGGCTGCGGCGTGATGTGCAAGCTTTGCGCGCACCGGGCAAAGATCGCCATAAAAAAACCCCGGGGGTGGCCCGGGGTTTTGTCGTCATCGCCGCCGCCGCAGGTAGGCGGGGCGGCTGTATACAGCCCATGGATCATGACGGGCCGCCTGTCGGGTCTCGCCTTTTGCGAGGCGATCCCCGATGATGATGGCAACGAACAGAAGAACAATAAAACTAATCAAGATATACATAAAAACTCCTTACCAACGATTCAACTTCAGAAAAACTCCAACTCCATCTGCACCGCCTTCATGGGTGCGGGTGCGGAGAAGACTTGGGGAACCTGAGAATCCAATCGCTGCTCGGGGTCGAGTAGCAACTCTGCCGCCCCGCCGCCAATCTGCAACAGCAGGCTGGCCCAGCGTTTGTCTGCCCAGTAAACGGCCACGGGATGACCGTCGATGCTGTCCCACTCCGGAGATTCATCCGGGAAGTGGGTCTTTCGCCAGCCGGGACGCTGGCGCAGTTTGCTCTCGATGGCTTGCGCCACCGAGAGGTCGAGCCTGCGCTGGGGCAGGCCGCACAGCAGCGTGACGGTGGTGCCGTCACTGGCCGTGCCAGAAATAAACGGGGGCGCTTCCCTGCGCCACGGCTTGCGCCGCTCGCCCACGAGGGTGAACCATGTCCCCTCGTGGAGGAATCCCCCGGAAGAATCGGCTTGCTCCCTCTTGAGCCAAAACGGCTCAGAGGGAATAGTGACATCCATTGAATACCTCCTTTCTGGGTCGGGATGCACAGTGCCATGTGCCATTCGCCGCTGATAACAAAGGTGGTACAATGCGTCCATTCTTTTGGGGTGAGCCGCGATGTCGAGCATTCGTTTTGCCTGCAGTGAGCGCATCGGTTTGCACCACCTCGCGTTTTATCGGGCTTGGATCAACGGCTTGGATTTAGCCGACAGCGGCGAGCGCTACCTGGGCGAGCGCGACACGCGGGTATTGCAGTCGCTGCTGCAAAGCCTGCGCGATCGCTTCGTGCAGGCCGCACGGCGCGCCAATTTCCCCCGTTACGCGCGCTTGCTGGCGACACGGCTGCGTCCCGCCGATGTGAGCCGCCCCGCGTCTTCGCCGGTGACGCTCGAAGACTTCGCGCAAGACGTCGACCCGGATGGCCTCTGGAGCGAGGCAGAGCTGCTGCAGATGTACCAGGAGCGCTTTGGCGCGGCGCAGGATGGCGCCGCGCGCGCCAGCGCCGCGCGCCGTCAGCGCTGGATCGAGCAGCAAACCGAGGCGCTCTTTTGGATCGAGCGGTTTTTGGTCTCGACACCCATGCCAAACGACGCCCTCGACGCCTGGCTACAAGGCACGGCCATTGCCCACCTGCGCGCGCAAGGCATCGAGACGCTGTCGGATCTGAAGCGCTTCATCGAGCGCAGCGGCAAGCGCTGGTATGCGCGCATCCCAGGCATCGGAGAGCCGGTGGCGGCTCGCATCGTGGCGTGGCTTGCCGAGCAGGCCGACTATCTCGGCGCGCTCGATGCGCGCGCGCACATGGGCCGACTCGAAGTCGCGCGCCAGCAACCCCAGCCACTGCCCCTGCAGCGGCTGCCGGATGCTTCTGTCTCAAGCACGCCCCTCTTGCCGCCTGCCGAGCGGGATCCCGCCCCAGGCGCACTGATCGGCGCCAGCACCGATGACGGCGCGCTGCGCGCCTGGATCGAGGCGCGCGCTGGCAGCGAGCACACCGCCCGCATGTACCGGCGAGAGGCCGAGCGCTTTCTTCTTTTCTTGGCGCAAGAAAAGGGCAAGGGCCTGCACGATGTGCGCGTCGAGGATGTCAACGACTACAAAAACTTCCTTGCCTTGCTCGGGCGAGACGGACACTGGCCTTTTCGGCGCCCGGCATCGTCGTATCTCGCCCCGCGCAACACCCCGCGCGCCGACCCCCGCTGGCGCCCCTTCGAGGGTCCCCTGAGCAGCAAGAGCGCCCAGTACGCCCTGATCGTGCTGCGCTCGTGGTTCGATTTTTTGGTGCGCGCGGGCTACTTGCCCGCCAGCCCCTTTGCGTGCGCATCGCTCAAGGTGGCCGCCAGCGACTTGCGCCAGCCCGTCAAGGGCTTGAGTCGCGGCCAGATGGACCTGGTGTTCGAGGGGGCGCGCGCCCTGCCCGAGTCGCACGAGGCGGCGCGCCTGCGGTTTTGTGTGAGCCTGGCCTACTACAGCGCGGCTCGCCTGTCGGAGCTCGTGTGCGCCAACGCAGAGGACCTGGTGGCGCTGTCCAAAGAGCACGAGGCGGGGCACTACTGGATGCTCGGCATCCACGGCAAGGGCGGGCGCATTCGCAATGTGTATCTGCCCCCGGCGGTTGAGCAGGCATGGGCCGAATACGCGCCCTGGCGCGGATTGCCCACGCGGCTGTCGCTCATCAAGGGGCAAGACATCGTGCTGATCGCGGGCCTCAAGGGTCAGCCCATGACCGAGTCGGGCCTGTACCGGCTCATCAAAGACATCTTCGCGCTTGGCGCCGACGTGGCCCACCGGCGCGGACTCTACGAGGACGAGCAAGTCATTCGTGCGTGCTCGCCGCATGATTTTCGGCACTCCAGAGCCCGGCACCTGGGCCAGTCAAGCCTGGCGCTGCCCATCTTGCAGCGCCTCTTGGGGCACGCCTCTTTGTCGACCACCGGCATCTACACGAGCTGCGCCGATTGGGAGATGGCGCAGGCGCTTGCACAGGCCGACGCCGCATAAGAAAAAACCCCCGGGGAGACCGGGGGCGGACGCGTGTTTTGTTATCAGTCCACTGCACGACATGCCGCACTGAAAACAGCCACTGCACGGTGGCAGGCGCCAAGCGAGCGCAAGAGCGCTTGGCGCAACGAGGGGACCCGTTCTGGGAAAGGAGCGAGCAGCAGACCGCTTGCCGTTGCGAAAGCGGCACCGCCTGTCGCTGTTTGCCGCCGTGTAGGCGGCTTAGAAGGTGTTGGCGGCTTAGAAGGCTGTCACGGACAGCGGGCGGTCATCAGACTGCGTTGCCCTGGGCGGCATCCCCTCTCCAAGGGCTATCGCGACCCAGCCGCCGCAAAGGCCGATGCTGGAGGTGGAAGCCAGTCGAGAGGTCCCTGCGTGTCGCACCCTCTTCGCCTTCCACACTCGATACCCGATCGACCAACGTCCGACATGGCGTTGGTCGTTTTTTTTTGCCCGCCGCAAACCCGTCGCACGCCTTTCTTGTCTTCGGTGTCGGGGTGTGCTAGCATTGCCTTTTGCCGGAAAAGCAGCAAAGGCGAGCAAGCCGCATTGCCGCGCCTTGCATTGGATTTGCGCGTGTGTCTATGCCAGCCAATACCCATCCATCGTCTTCGGAAAACCCGACCATCTCGCTTGCCATGTTCGACTTTGATCGGCTTGCAGCGAGGACAGAAAGGATCGAGGCGATTCGCCGCGAGATTTGGGTTGCGCACATCCTCCGGCGCCACGGCGGTATCTATTCCACGGGATTTTTGGATGGCGTCATCGCGAGGCTAAAAGAAGAACTGGAAAAAGAAACGGGGATTTTCTGATCCATGCCAGATTGCCAGCGTTGTCCTCGCCTGTGCGCCGCGCGCACGCAAATCGTTTTGCCCACCGCCCCTAAACTCACTCGCGGCAGTCTTTTGTGCATTGGCGAAGCGCCAGGCGCCGATGAAGACCGCGCGGGCGCAGGCTTTGTCGGGCGCGCAGGCCAGGTGCTGCGCCAGGCCATGGCGAGATTATAATGTATCTTGCAAATCTATGCAAGATCATGGAGAAGGGTGGCGCGCACGCCATTCATCCCGCGACTTCAGTCGCGGGCTTTCTGGCGGAGTGTCTGTAAAATCGTGTTTTGTGATTGACGTAGGCAAGACGTAGTGATATCATAAAGCCGTATTCAATGATTGATTGAAGCCTCAAGGAGAGCGCAATGCACACCATCACGATCCAGCAAAACGACACAGGCACGTTTGATGTACTAATCAATGGCTTTAGCTACCGCATTCATCGCAACCTGACCGCTGAAAAAGCCACAGGGCGGGCGTCCGACATCAAGGCCGAATTTGCGGCGATGAAGCAGCGCGCAACTATTAAAAATCTTGCGCTTGCTGGGCGGGCAAGCCCCCCGCAATCCCTACGTCGCCGCCCGCACCCGCAGCGGGGCGGGGCGGCACACCAAGGCGGCTGGCGCCCAACGCCAGCAACACAAGCGCCAACTGCAGCGTGAGTTGGCGCGATACTGAAACCCGGCCTTTTGGCCGGGTTTTTTATTGGCAGCGTGCGTCCTTTTGTTATCAGCGCACGATCTGACATACCGCCACGAAGCAGCATCGTGCAGACTTCGCCGTTCCCGCGGGCTGTCGGCGGGAGGAGGCTCCTATGGAGACACCGGTTCTTTTTATCGTGATTCTATGCGCGTGGACCGGGCTGATGCTCGGCCGGGCTGTGTACCGCACCCTCCGGGTGCTCGGCGTGTTCAAGTACTGAACACGCCCCGCGCCCGGAGGGTGGGGGCGGTGGCTTGCGACGCCGCCCCCACAACCACGACCCCCAAGCCGTTGCTTGGGGGTTTGTCTTTTGGGGCAAGATGCGCTGGGTGGCGGGTGGGCTGTTGTTATCAGCCCTGAGGCAGACATGGCTGGATGCAGCAGCCGTTGCTGCAAGTCCGTTGGCCGCCATATGGCGGTCTTACCTAGATAGTAGGAGAAAAATCGTCATGGCTAAGCAAATAGCGAACACCGAACTTGTCGATGTCGTTGCCGCGCTGCTCGTTGGCAGGGCATCGAATGACTATTTCGACACGGCGGACAAGTACGCTGCATTCATGACCGACATCGCCAAGGTGATCTGCGATCATTGCGGCGGGCAAGTTACGAGTGTTGCGGATAATGCCTTCGGGCCGTGGCTGGTCGGCATCTCCGGCGATGAATCGACGCCCGAAGACGGAGGCATTTGGCAGAACTACGACGCGGAAGGGGAGTTGTTCGAATAGCATTGGGTATGGAAGGAGATGAGCATTGTGATTAATCAGCATATTGGATTGCTGGGACACTACCCCTACGTCACGGGATCGAAGTCTTTTTGCATGCGCAAAGCGGAAGAGCTTGAGCGCACGCAAGGGCTGAAGTCTTGGACCGTTGCACCTTTAGACCCTGAAAAAGGTGTCTGGGGGTTGTTTATCTAACACCACCGCCGATATGGCGGATTACCAACCCGAACCACTCAATGTAGTCGCTTTTTCAAAAGGAGCTCAATTATGGAAAAATGCACCGAACTTCTCGCCGCCGCTACCACCGCCCTCCGGGACCTCTATGCGGGCTATCCAGAGAGCGAAATCGCCGCCCCTTCCGGAAAGGGGGTGAAGGTCTTGCTGCGAGACCTCGTCGCCTATCTTCGGGGCAGCGGGTTCGATGACGAGGGCTCTTGGGACTGCGATGCCACCGAAGGTATCGAGGTTCGAAAAACCCCAGAATTCGAGCCTTTCACCTTGGTGGTGGAGTCGCATCCAATCAACGAATTCGATGACGGACCGGCATACGCGGAAATCCGCGTGACGCCCCAGTTCGTCGAACGCCTACTTCGACTCTCGAAGCTCTGCAAAGAGCGCGGACTGGAGTCGGTGACAACCGATGATGCGGTGGATCGTTGGGATCAAGAAGACGAGCTTCGCATTATTGGGAACTCTCTGCGGGTATATAGGAACGACTTCTGCTTCGAGGCGTACCCGAAACACGCAGACTACAACGTCGAGACGGCTGCCATCGATATTGCCAGTCTGGTGTCGGTAGCGGCCCGCCGCTCTAAGAGGGATACTAGGTTCCGCCGCGTGGGCGACAAAGTCTTCTATGCAAGTCGCGAAGAGTCCCTGGATGACCTCATCGCACGGTACGAAGGCGAAAGCGATGGCGAAAACGAAGGCGCGACCTGCGACGAGTGCGGTTGCCACACCGACGAAGTCATCGGCTGCCCGGACGGCTCTGAAATCTGCCGTCAGTGCTTCGATCAGGGGGCGCACTGACCCGTTGCGCGGCAAGCCCACCATGCGGCCACGCTGAGCGCGGCGGCGACCGGCCTTGAATGCCGACGTATCCGCCTGAGATCCACCAACCGCCACGACGCGACTTGCGTCTGGCGGTTTTTTCTTGGGACGTGCCGTCACCCGTTTTTTCATCACAGCGCCTGGCGAGGCGCTGATCCAGCCCCGGCGCCTTGCCGGGGGTCGAACAGCTTAAATAACCGTTGACTTTTCTTGCGCAGTAGTGTATATCTCGACCATGTCTCGCAAGATGGTCAGCATTCAAGAAGCCGCCGAGTTCCTGGGTGTGTCGCCGCAGACCTTGCGCCGCTGGGAGCGCGAGGGGCGGCTTTTGCCCGATGAGCGCACGCCGGGCGGCCGGCGTCGCTATGACCTTGCGCGACTTCGGCCAGAGCAATTCCGCGCAGCGGATACGCCGCGCCGCACCATCGCCTACGCACGAGTTTCCAGCCACGACCAAAAGGACGACCTGGAGCGGCAAAAGCAGGTGCTCGAACTCTACTGCGCCCGCCAAGGCTGGACGTTCGAGGTGATCGCCGATCTCGGCTCGGGCATGAACTATCACAAGAAGGGCTTGAAGCGCCTGCTCGATGCGATCATCGACGGGCAGGTCGGGCGC
>Ga0308419_1000858_pt1 | contig 20943 bp, 15 predicted proteins | sample HotsprSampleMS50_FD_203674 | JGI IMG/M metagenome (GOLD analysis project Ga0308419, IMG submission 203674) | Hot spring phototrophic mat microbial communities from Mushroom Spring, Yellowstone National Park, Wyoming, United States - 20090730_MS50 ... | reverse complement strand
TTATAGATAAACTTATTCTTTTATTATCAAATTTAGAAAATTATGAAGAATTAAAACCCGATACAATTAGCAAATTAATAAATAATTTAAATAAAAACTATAATTTTTTGAAAAATTTAGACATTAAGAAAAATATTGATAATGAAAAAATTGAATTATATAAAAATCTAATTGAAAATAGAGACACATTTGAAATATATCAAAAATTAATCGAAAAATTATTCACATCCTCAAATAAATTATTTTAATATTTGAGCATTTTTCATATTTTAGAGATTTAATAATTTATAAAAAATACTTGTTAAGAAGTTGGATATATATTGCCTTGATATTTCTTTTTATTTTTATAAAACCTTTATTAGGTCAGGATACTATTAATATTTATTATCATCAATTATTCGAAAAGAATAAAACAAATCCCGACGAAATAATTTCTCTTGCAAAAGAATACTTTGATAACTATCTATGGAAAGATCTACAATCAATAAAAGAATTTGTATCTTTATTAAATAATATTTCGAATGAATGCAATATACCATTGTTGAAACCACTTGGGAATTTAATATACGGAAAAGCATTAGTGTATAAAGGTGAATTTACAGAAGCTATATCGTATCTGGACGAAGCTTTATTTGGATTTACAGAATTATCAAACGATGAATTTCTAGCAGAATTATATAATAGTTATGGAATATGCTATTTACTACAGGATAATCAAAATCTTGCTGAAACATATTTTAATAAATCTAAAGATATTTGTATTAAGAATAATTATAATGAATTATTAATTGCTGTAAATAATAATCTTGCACGCACTTTTATAAAAAATAAACCCGATAAAGCTTTAGATTTTCTATATGAAAACGAAAAGATTGCCACAAAAAATAATATAACTAAATATACAATAACAACTAAATTTCTTATAATTTTTGCTTTAATCAACTTAAATAAATTAAAAGATGCTAAAATAATTTTAAATGATATAAAACCCGAAATATTATTTCGAAAAAAAGAAATTGAACTATTTGAATATACGTTTTTATTAGGTAAAATAGAAATTAAACAAAATAACTTTGTTGAAGCATTAAATCATTTTAAGTCTGCAGAGTCCTTTGTTAATTTGATTGATATTGATACGAAGATAGAGTTATATTTCGATATGGCTACTACTTTTCAAAAATTATCTATGAGTAATCAAGCAATAGAGTATTTTAAAAAAATAATATTTACTAATAGAACAAGCCATCCAACTGTAGGAAATACTTATAAATTATTGTCTGATGAATATAATAAATTATCTAAATATGACTCTGCATATAATTATCTTAATTTATACACAAAATTTAAAACTGAAGAATACGAAAAAAAATTAAATAACGAAATCCAAAATCTATTAAAAAATACAGAAATTGCTAAGCATCAATTAAATCTTCAGAATGAATTATTAGCAACTAAAGAGAAAGAATATAGAACACAGAGTTTTATTTTATTTTTTTCAATTATAGCAATTATAGTTCTAATTATATTTTTAGTAATATTTATAAGAAGTTCAACTAAAAACTATGAATTGACACAAAAATTAAAAGAAGAAATAGAACGCTCCAAAGAATACCAAAAGAAATTAGAAGAATACCAAAAACAAATAGAAGAATCAAATAACTTTAAGTCTGCAATTATAAGAAATATGACACACGAAATAAGAACACCTTTCAACGGATTACTTGGCTTTATTAGTTTGATTAAAAGAAAAGCATTATCAATTAATGACGATGATCTAATAGAATACTCAAAATTTGTAGATAAAAGCAGTCATAGAATTTATGAATTAGTATCCAATTTAAATGATTTATCTTTACTTGAATCAGGAGAATATAATGTAAGATATGGAATTTGTCATTTACCGGATCTGATTAATGACGCATATTTCGGATATATTCACGATTGTATAGAAAAAGATATAGAGTTAAAAATTGAGAATATTGATAATATAATTATTGAAACAGATTCTAATTCATTATCAAAAGCTTTAAAAAATGTAGTAGATAATGCGGTAAAATTTACTCATAAAGGATATGTTAAAATTTACACTAATTATATAGATAAAACTCTAACTATAACTGTAGAAGATACGGGTATTGGTATATCGCCCGAAAGTATTGAAAATATTGGTATACCATTTAAGCAATTAGATATGTCTATAACAAGAAATTACGAAGGTATAGGATTAGGACTTGCAGTAACAAAAAAAATAATCAACAAACTTAACGGAAAATTTGAAATAAAAAGCAAGCTAAATCAAGGTACTAAGATTAGTTTTGTATTCGAGAATATAACTGTTCGTAATGATTTAATTTAACTATTTAATGTAAAAAGTAGCATCTACTACAGATTTTATAACTTTTTCTTTGCTGGTTACATCGTACACTCCCCAATCGGAAATATCAGTAGAATTAACTGCTGTGATTTGGAATATACCTTGCCTTGCAGACTTTAGACCGCCAATTTTATCTTCTACACCATCAGCCAATTCTACAGCTCGTTTTTTAGCATCTTTTAGGGATTCGCCTAACATCTTGACTTTATATTTATTTAAATCCGAAATAAAATATTGTGGTGGCATAGAATTAATATCAACTCCTTCTAATACTAAATCATTAACTTTCGATGAAATTTCTTTGATTTTATCAACATTATTAGAAGTAATTGATAATATTTGTCTTGATGAATATCCCCTAAATCTTTGATGTGAAGTCTCGCCATATACAAAGTCGTATTCAGAATTAAAATTTAGACTGCCTTCAGCAATCATTTCATTGCTTATTCCATTTTTTTTCAAATATTCTAAAGCTTTTTCTTTGTTATTTTGCATAATTTTATATGCTTCTCCTTTATCATTAGGATGAAAACCAACCACTTCTAAATCCCATTTAGCTAAATCGGATGTTATCTGTAGTTCTGCGTAGCCTTTTACGGTAATAGTTCGAGAAGTATCCTTAATATTCATAATTCCATAAGAAATAATTAGAGCTGCAATAATTATTGCAACGCCAATTACTATATAATTTTGATAATTTTTATTAGAATTTTCCATTTTAATGCTCCTAGTTATGTAAATTAATTAATTGGTTTTCTTGAACATTTTTTAAAGAATCTTTTTTTCTTTTCATTTCTGCTTTCTGTCTTCTTAATTTATTAAAATTAATAGATTCAGTTATTTTAACACCCTCCCTAATTATTCCTCTTGCTCTTAATGTATCTTCTGCATAAACATAACGATAACGGTTTGGTAAAATTCCTCTTACATCTTCTGGTATTTGAGAGATTGGAATTAGTGCTTCTTCAACTTTTAAAGGATTTTCAGGCAAATTTATAAATATATCTTTATTAGAATTTAAATATAACCAATCCCCTTTTTTACCTTTAGAAAAATCATAATGATCTATTATAATAACTGGTGTTCCCGATAAATGAATAGGTACCTTATTAGAATCGTATTTAGCACCTTCGCCCCATTTATATAGCCATTTAGCATCGTCCATAAATTGTCTGATACAAGAGTGCGATGCAGGATATCCAGGCATATCAAATTTATGAAAAGCACTCCCTGCAAAACGGTGAAAATTCCACGTATAAGGCATTATCCATGTAGAATCTAAAGAAGACCTTCTTAATTCGGCTTTCCATACTAAAGCATATCTTCCCGGATAGGAAGGTGTTTTTTCTTTTCCAGTATTTGCAGCTGCAAATCTAACTAATTTACCATACTCGTAGCAAGCATAGGACTGCCATTTATTAGAAACCATAATTAATTTAGGGATATCTTTTGCCTCTTTATAATAATACGGGAATATGCTATAAGCACGCATATCATCAAAGAATATATCTGGAATTAATATAGTATCGCCTACTTTAATATAACCTAATTCTTTTCTGAGTATTGTTCTCATTGCTTTGTTTAGAGCAGGATTATTAGAATCAAATGAATATTTTTTTAATAATTCTTTTCTTATTTTTTGGTTACTTACAACAAACCTTTCATACTTAATTAATGGAAAAGTATCTAAGTTTTTTAATATGCTATCAATTTTATCTCGATTATCAACTACTTTCGATAAATTAATTGAATTATTCTTGTCATCCAAATTTTTGTTTTCGGAGCAAGAAATTAGCATTACTAAGAAAAATATTATGTAAATAGATACTTTCAAAATAGGATCATAAATTAGTACAAATATAATCAAAGAAAATTCTATAATGGAATATTTCCGTGTTTTTTTGGTGGATTTTTATCAACTTTATTTTCTAAATAAGAAAATGCTTCAATAATAATTTTTCTAGTATATTTAGGTTCAATTACATCATCTATATAACCATAAGAAGCTGCTATATATGGATTTGCAAATTTTTCGTTATATTCTTCGATTAGTTCAGCTTCTTTTTTAACAGGATCTTCAGCATTTTCTATTTCTTTTTTAAATATTATTTCTACGGCACCTTTAGCTCCCATTACAGCAAGTTCGGCAGTTGGCCATGCAAAATTTAAATCTCCACGAATATGCTTACTGCTCATTACATCATAAGCGCCACCATATGCTTTCCTTGTAATTACTGTTACTTTAGGTACAGTTGCTTCGCAGTAAGCATATAGTAATTTTGCTCCATTAGTAATTATTCCACGCCATTCTTGGTCAGAGCCAGGCAAAAATCCTGGAACATCTTCTAATGTCAATATTGGAATATTGAAAGCATCACAAAATCTAATAAATCTAGCTGCCTTTTTTGAAGCATCGATATCTAATACACCAGCTAATACTGCAGGTTGATTAGCAACTACTCCTATAGAACGTCCCCCTAATCTAATAAATCCAACTATTATATTTTGGGCATAATCTTTATGAACTTCTAAAAATTCACTTTTATCAGCAATGATATGAATAATATCTTTCATATCATAAGGTTGATTAGGATTAGCAGGAACTATGTATGTTAATTCTTCATCAATTCTATCAATAGGATCATCATTAGGAATATATGGTGGTTCTTCCGCATTATTTTGTGGTATAAAACTTAATAATTTCTTCAAAATATCAATAGCATCTAAATCATTCTCCGCAACGAAATGAGCTACACCGCTTTTTGTAGCGTGAGTAACTGCACCACCTAATTCTTCGCTTGTTAATTCTTCGTGTGTAACTGTTTTTACAACTTTTGGTCCTGTTACAAACATATATGATGTATGCTTTACCATAATTATAAAATCTGTTATAGCGGGAGAATACACTGCTCCGCCTGCACATGGCCCCATTATAAGAGATATTTGTGGGACTACTCCCGATGCTAATGTATTTCTTAGAAAAATATCTGCATATGCACCCAAAGAAATTACTCCTTCCTGTACGCGTGCACCGCCCGAATCATTTAATCCTATAATGGGAGTACCAGTTTTTAGTGCTAAATCCATAATTTTACATATTTTCTTACCGTGCATCTCTGCTAAACTTCCACCCAATACTGTAAAGTCTTGAGCAAAAATATATATTTTCCTACCTAAAATTTCACCATAGCCTGTTACAACTCCATCTCCTAATGGTACGGTTTTATCTAAACCAAATTGATTAGAGTGATGATGAACTAAAGCATCAATTTCTCTAAAAGTTCCTTTATCACATACTAAATCTAATCGTTCACGTGCAGTAAGTTTTCCTTTTTCGTGCTGAGCAGCTATTCTAGAAACTCCACCACCAGAACGAGCTTTTTCTTTTAATTCTTTTAATTGAGAAATTTTTTTATCAATTATCTCTTTGTTTTCTTTACTTATCATTTTTTATTTTGTAAAATATATTAATAATCTTCGTTATTATTTTTTAAATTTATTCTTTTAAATTCGATTTTTGTTAATTTGTCAATTACAGCTTTTTCTAAATTAACACCACGAGCATTACAATAATTCATCAGGGCTATGAAAACATCTGCGGCTTCGTCTTCATATTTGCTAAATTCAACTTTTTTACCTTTCCATTGTTTTTTTTCGATATTAGCTAATTCTCCGGCTTCACCATTTAACTCGAGACAAAAAAATTCTGCTGGTTTTTGGGTGAAGCAATTTTTTTGGTATATGTCAAATTTTTCTTGTATTGCAGATATTGAATTTTGTATTATAGAAATTAATTCTAAATTTTCTGTTGCTAAATTATTCATCGCCAATTATTTCTCTCATTCTATAACCAACACCACGAATACTTTGGATCATAGGTTTTTCGTCATCACCATCTATTTTCATTCTCAGCCTTTTGATATAAACATCAATTATATTAGAATCAGTATCGAAGTTATGTTTCCATACGTGTTGAGTAATTGTACTTCGGCTTAGAATTCTATTTTTATTTCTCATCAAATATTCTAAAAGAGCATATTCTTTGGTTGTTAAATCTATTTCTTTGCCATTTTTGATAGCTATGTGTGTAACTGTATCTAAAATTAAATCACCACACTTTAATTTAGTAGTTTTTTCAGGAGTTGTTCTTCTCATCAATGCTCTAAGTCTTGCAGTAAGTTCTTCGAAAGAAAATGGCTTTGGCAAATAATCATCAGCACCTAAATCTAACCCGTGTACTTTATCTTCTACGCTATCTCTAGCAGTTAGCATTAGCACTGGTATTGTAGATCCAGCATCGCGTAATTCTTTCAATACAGTATATCCATCCTTACCTGGTAGCATTACATCTAAAATTATCGCATCGAAATGATTATTTAATGCTATTTCTAGACCTGTAATACCATCGTTAGCTACATCTACAATATATCTTTCTTCTTCCAAGCCTTGTTTTATGAAATTAAGCACCTTCTTTTCATCTTCTATAATAAGAACTCTCATAAAAACTCCTTTTAGAAAATTATTTTCTTACATATATAGGATAAACTTCTTTTCTACCGTTAGATAATTCTATTAATACATAATACATTCCAATAGCAGCAGTAGCACCATCGCTTCTTCTACCATTCCAATAATCAGCATATACGTAACCTTTCATTCTTTCGCCATTTTTAACAATTTCGGCTACTAATTTATTAGCTTGATCAACAATTTTAATATTAATAGAGCCATCATTAGGCACTTTGTAAACAATTTGTAATTGCTCTATATCGGGATTAAATGGATTAGGGGCTACTATATCAATGTAGTTAGGCTTTATTCCATACAATACAGTATCTACTACAAAACAAGTTGTAGGAATACAAAATCTAAATATTGCAGAATCCGGTAAATCAATAGGAACGTTCCAATAGGCTTTAACTTCAGTTAACTTTGTTAATAAAATTTGATTAAATATTTTGCCATCATCGGTAGAAATAGATATCGATAGATCTAAATTTTTTGCTAACGAATCAATTGTATTTGTCTGCCAATAGAAATAAATTGTTGGATTGGCTTTTTTTACAGTATCTATTTTTATAATAAATGATAAGGGAACAACTTTTAATGAATTATAAATTAAAGTATCTAAATTATTACCTTTTTTCCCAATTAGTCTAATCGGTATATTTTTTATTGTATAGGATGAATCGCAAGCAAAATAGTAACTAAGACAAGGTAAAATAGAATTAATTTCGAATTCATTATCTTTAGCAAGGCTATCAATACCTAATAGCAGCCAATTTTTATCATCAGTTTTAATTTCTAAAAATACAGTATCGCTACAAAGTGAATTTCCTTTAATGATTAATTTTTCATTTGGGTAATAGTTTTCTTTATTAAATTGTAAATTGGGCAATATTTTTGGATAGTTAAACCTTACAATACCTGAATAATCACTTAATAGTTGTGGCTTAGTAGTACCTGTAACTATAAATCTACCAATCATATTTGCAAAAGAATTATCAGCAAAAAATTTGAAATTTACAGTATCTCTATTATTTGGAATATTTGTAGAAATAGAGATAGTATCTAATTTACCATTGTTATCATATGCAAAATATAAATTAACTTTATCCTGGCTGTAAATAGTATTTTTCCAAGATACTAATATAGAATCGCCTAAACAGTAATCAATTATACCTGGAGAATTTTTTTCTGGTTTTATAATGGCCAATGTATTAGGAATAACTGTTCCTAAAACATATGTAGAATCATCAGTTGTAACAATTATATCGTTTAACCCATCACCTTCTAAATCAGCAATTGAAACAGATTGAATTACTTGATTAAAAAACTGTTTCGTATAAACAGTATCAAAAGGGTATCCTAATCTAAATCTATAGTCATTATAATCTCTCATTCTAATTATCATTAGATTAGCACCATCTACTAAGAAAATTTCATCTTTACCATCTTCTGCTCTATCAATATCATTTACTGCAGCTATCCATCCATTAATTCTAAATGAACATATTGTATCTAATTGATATAAATAATCTCCATTTGGTGTAGGCTTTTCTATTTCTGGACCTGTATAATATCTTAACACAAATAATTTACTACCTGGATATACAAAATCTCTTGTAGTTTGAGTTACAATTAATTCATTTCTTGGATTATTAGGATAATAAGGAAGCCATTCGTTTGATTTATTACCATCTACGTTACCAATAGCAACAGACCAATAATGGTTTGAATCTCCTCTAAATGCGGGATTAATAGTAGAACTAAGATTAAAATCTGTCAATGGATTACCCGATAAATCGAATAAATGCAATTTAGATAGACCACTGGAGCCTTCTAATCCATTATATTGCTCTGTAAGAAGTATAAATCCTGCTTGGTCAACATCCCCTAATGCTCCATCAATAATATCTAAATAATATGGTTTTATCAAAGGACGAGTTCCATCATCGGGAAATATTTCAAATGGAGTAAATGGAATACTTATATCTGTATTTTGGAAATCTATGCCTACCAGACTTGCTATATCAGCATAAGTATCGAGATAGCTACCATTAATTAAACTCGAAATTAATACAGATTTAAAATCAGGATTTACATTTTCAGTAGTTGGAAATGTAGGTAATAAAACGCAATTTGTAGTCTTATTTCGGGAGAATATAGAGGGTTGCCCATAATTTACTTCAGGACCAAGAAATACTCTATTATTTACATTATCTTTGATATCGGGTAATGGAAATGTTGATATATTATTAATATCATAAAAAGTTGTCAAACCTCTAAAATAGGGAACATCTTTTGCTCCTTGATTACTTAGTTTTGGCATATGCATATTTACAGTAGCGTAAACCAAAAGTCTATTATTTACTCTTTCGCCATATACAGGTTTTACACTTGCAAAAATATTAGGTGCAAAATCTCTTAAATTAATAGCTAATCTTTTTAATGGTGCCACCGAATCTAATTTATTATCATAACCAAATAAATAAGCATAAGCAAGGCTATCTTTACTAAAAGGATTAAACTGTTCGATAGTTTCTAATGCTAAAATTACTGGTCCAACAACTGGATTGTTTAAAGAAATATTGTTGGTATCAATTAGAGCAGATATACTTTTAATTCCTGTAACATAATTTGGTAATTTAGATTTTTTAATTAGAGATCCTGTTCCACTAATTAATACAATTTCATCACCTAATACAGCAACAATTTCATTAGGTTCGAAAGCAAAATTTAATAATCTTTCGTTAGGAACAATATTTCCAATCAAAGGCTTTACATCTCCCGATATAAAAGGAGTGCTCCATTTTACAGTAAAAGAATCAATTATTTGTGGCTGACTTGGTATTCTATTTCTAAGTGTCGAATGGGGATTACCTTCGGGATAAATCCAATTAGAGGGGCTGGCAATTTGTGAAAATAAATTAATGTTTATCGAAGCAAACGATATTATTAATATTGTTAATATTGTTCTATAATAAATTTTCAACTTACTTTTAGAAATATTCTTACAATTTGTTAATAATTTGAAATATAAATTTAATGAATTTTTCATATTAATTAATAATAAAAAATATTAATTAAAAAAAACATCATAAATTATACCAATTTAAAATAAATTAATTTTAAAATAATTCATTCGTTATTAGATTTTTTAATTTTTTTAATAGAAAATGAAATTTATAATATCTTTGATTTTGGTTATTTTTTTATTTAATTGCTCCGCAGAAAGCAATAAAACTACTATAATGACTACTTGTTTCCCTGTATATTCTATTGTAAAAGAATTAGTTGGTAACAATGTAATCGTAGAAATATTAGTACCTGCAACAGTTTCGCCACATACATATTCCCCAAAACCTACAGATATCAAAAAAAGTAATATGGCGAATGTTTTTATTAGTATTGCTGATAATTATGACGGTTGGTCAAAAACTTTTCAAACAAAAAGGCATATTCAATTAATTGAATTTTTACCCGATAGCTTAAAAATTTATTTTGGCGAAAATTTTCTTCCCCATACCCACGATGATGGACATAATCATACTCATTCAAAAGATGAATTAGACCCACATTTTTGGTTAGATCCTCTTACAGTAAAACCTATATTACCTAATTTAGCAGATACATTATCAATAATTTTTCCTGAATTAAAAAATCAAATTAAGAATAATGCTAATAATTTTAGCAAGAGATTAGATTTAATTTATAAAGAAGCTTTAGCACACTTAAGAAATGTTAAAGGTCAAGGATTGTTCCTTCAGCATCCATCATTTTTATATTTTGCTAATAGATATGGCTTAGATTATCTTGGATCAATAGAAGAATCGCCCGGCAAAGAACCTGGACCGAGATTTTTATCAGAATTAGTTAAAAAGATAAAGCAATCGGGAGTACAAGCTATATTTACCGAACCACAATTAAATAAAAAAGCAGCAGAAATAATAGCCAAAGAAGCTAATGTATTATTATACGAAATTGATCCGGTAGGCAATATCCAAATTCATAAAAATTATTCCGATTTAATATTAAAAAATGCAAAAATTATTAGCAAGGCTTTATCAAAATAATGAATGATACTATATTAGAAATTAAAAATTTATCTTTAATTAAAAACGATTTTGTAATTTTCGACGATATAAATTTTTCTCTTGAGCGCGGAAGCTATATGGCTATTATTGGACCAAATGGCAGTGGTAAAACTTCTCTATTAAAAACAATCATTGGTCTGATTTCGCAAACTAAAGGCGAAATTTTGATAGAAGGTACATCAAATAAAAATTTGAGTGCTGATAAAATAGCTTATGTACCTCAAATTAAAACATTAGATAGAACATTTCCAGCTTTGTCAATAGAATTAGTTCTAAGCGGATTTAAACATAAATGGTCTTGGAATATTAGCAAAAATGATAGAAACAAGGCATTGGAATACTTAGACCGAGTAAATGCACTACATCTTGCCGATAGAAAGTTAGCAGAACTATCGGGTGGTGAATTACAAAGAATATATCTTGCTCGTAGTTTAGCCAAAAAACCAGTTATTTTACTACTTGACGAGCCTGCCACAGGTATAGATTTAGTATGCGAACAAAGTATCAATACAATATTAAATGAATACAATAAAATATATAGAACTACAATAATAATGGTTACTCACGATTGGTCATCGGCTTATCATCATACCAAAACTTGTCTATTAATTAATAAAAAGCAAATTTTTTATGGTAATTCTAAAATTGCATTAACCGAAGAAAACTTACAAAAAACATTTTCTCATCCTGAACACAAGCACGGAGTAACATTCGGACTGAAGGAAATACAATGATAGAGATATTTCAACATAGTTTTTTTATAAATGCTTTTATTGTAGGTGTGCTGTTGGGTTTTTCGATGAGTTACTTTTCGGTTTTTGTAGTTCAGCGTAGAATTAGTTTCATAGGTAGTGGGTTAGCCCACAGTGCTTTCGGTGGAGTTGCATTAGGATTATTGCTTAATATAGAGCCTTTATTTATTGCTATTCCATTTACAGTAATAGTATCAATATTAATATTTCATTTACAAAATAGAACAAATATATCTAGTGATGCATTGATAGGTGTATTATTTTCTTTTGCAGTTGCATTAGGAATTATATTTATAGCAATTAAACAAACATATTCACAGGATGCATATGCTTATTTATTTGGTTCAATTCTTACTGTGAATGAATTAGATATAATATTATCTATAATAATTTTTTTAATTACATTAATTAGTTTTAAAATTTATTGGGAAAGATGGGCTTATGCAACTTTTGACTATGAATTAGCTTTAGTAGATAAAATTCCTGTAACAAAAGATAACTATATTTTTTCAATTTTTTTGGGTATTACTATAGCACTTTCAATAAAAATTATTGGCATTATATTAATTTCAGCATTTATTGTAATTCCAGGAGCAACAGCGAAGCTTTATTCAACAACTTTTTTCAAATTAACACTAAATTCAATCGTTTTAGGTATTTTATCGATTGTTTTTGGATTGGTAATATCTTTTTTATTAGATTTGCCAAGCGGAGCAGTTATAATTTTGTTGCAATCAATAATTTTCTTATCTATAACAGCTCTAAAGCAATTACTAAAATTTTAATCGGAATTTGTTAAAATAAGTTTTTTTTTATATATTGGGTTTCTAAATAATGAAAAAGGTGGAATAATGCAATTAAAACGCTTTGGAATTGGTGCATTTGCTACCCTATTTTTAATTTTAAGCAGTAATTTATTAATATCACAGTCAAAAGATTATCCACAAATTCCACAAAAAGAAAGAGTAAAATTTAATTCTTCACATAGTAATAATCAAAAAGTATTTTTCCCCGATGAATATTCAGAATTAGACGAAAACAATATTAAACAGAATCAATTAAAAAGTAAAGAAGTAAATGATGCAATAGAAACAGCACGCCAAAAATATTACCAAGCATTAATAATGATACAAAGAAGAGATACAGTAAAAGCTCTTAAATATTTCGAAAGTGCTTTAGATAAATTAAACAAACTAATTTCTATTTATGATTTAGATAAGCATAGAGAATTTTCCGAACTTGCTGATGCTATAATGAATGATTATACAAAATATGCTGATTTTACAGTATTTTACGATGAAAATTCTCCTGCATTTATAATAACAAAATTTCTAAGCAAAGAATTAGAACAAATTAAAACAATAGACTTAGAGCCCGAACCAACTGTAGCAGTAAAAAGTGTAACTAAAAATTATGGTAAATTACCTACTCCTCCAGATTCTTTAAAAATTCCATTAGATATGAATAGTGTAGTAGAGCGAAGTTTGGAATTTCTAACAAGAGGAACAGGCAAAAAGATATTTAAGGTATGGTTAGAACGCTCTGCTAAATGGTTTCCAATGATGCTCCAAATAGCAAAAGAAGAAGATATGCCGTTGGAAATAATTTACTTATCAATGATAGAATCGGGAATGAATCCAAATGCTGTATCGAGTGCAAAAGCAGTAGGATTATGGCAATTTATGAGAGCAACAGGCGAATTATATGATTTAAATTCTAAAGGATCGATTTTTATAGATGAACGTAGAGATCCCGAAAAGTCTACACGTGCAGCAATGAGGCATCTAAGAGACTTATATAACGAATTTGGAGATTGGCACCTTGCTTTAGCTGCTTATAATTGCGGGGCTGGTTGTGTATCAAGAAATATAAGAAGAGCAAACAAAGACACTATTAACTTCTGGACTATCAGAGAATTTTTACCAGGCGAAACCCGTGGCTATGTGCCAAGATATATTTCTGCAGCAAAAATTGCTCTCGACCCCGAAAATTACGGTTTTAAAGTAGATTCATTAAACTTTCATAATGTTTATGAATATGATACATTTACATTAAATGAATCAGTCAATTTAGATGCAATTGCAAAGTCTGCTAATACTACTGTAGATATAATCAAAGATTTAAATCCTGAATTATTATTTAATTGCACTCCACCTGATATTTTGCCATATAACATCAAAATCCCAAAAGGTTCATTAGAAAGTTTTGTTTATAATTTTACATTATTAGCTCCCGAAGAAAAAGAACCTTTCCTTACTCATACTGTTCAAAATAAAGAAACTCTACCATCAATTGCAAGAAGATATAATGTTAATATAAATGAATTAGCAAGAATAAATAATATTTCTAGTAAAACAAAATTAAGAAAAGGTTCAGAGCTACGAATTCCAGTTTCTGCAATTACAGAAGAAGAAGTAATAGCTTCTGAAGTTGTAAATGATAAAGTTCAGTCAAAGCCTAAAATCAATACTGAAAACTTCTCTAAGCATACTATCCAAAATAGTGAGACATTATTTAGTATTGCTCGGCTTTACGGAATGGATGTTGCCCGATTAAGAAAAATAAATAATTTAAATTATGGCGATAAAATATTAGTTGGACAAACTCTTTATGTAGAAGGTGAACCAATAAATAATTCTAATCAGAACATAACATCAAATAACTCTAATAAAAATATCGATATAACTCCTACAAGTCATATAGTTAAAAGAGGTGAAACTCTATCAGAAATAGCAAATAAATATGGGCTGACTTTAAATCAAATTAAAAAACTTAATAATTTACGTTCAGAAAGAGTAAAAGTAAATCAAAAGTTAATAGTTTCAAACAATAATGTTGCTACAAATAAAAAGACAACCAATAAGGTTTCTAATTCTGTACACAAAGTTGCAAGTGGTGAAACTCTTAGTACCATAGCCCAAAAATACGGAGTTACAGAAAATCAACTAAAAGAATGGAATAAAGATGTAATTAACGGAAACACAATATTTGCAGGAACAACTCTTAAAGTAGCAGAAGTTAGTTCTAATACAAATCAAATAACTAAAAAAAATAATAGAACAAATGACGATACTCCTAAATATTACAAAGTAAAACGTGGCGATACGTTAAATGAAATTGCTCGCAAATTTGGTGTTACAACAAAATCTTTGAAACAAAAAAATAAAAACTTAAGCGAAAAAAATCTACAAGCAGGAATTAATATCAGAATTAAGTAATAAATCTTAATAAATATAAAATATCTATAATATTATATAATATCTTTCTATAATAAAGCATTTTTTCAATTTTATTAGATTTTAAACTAAGATAAATGTTTACAAAAATTTTTTTTAATTTTTTTTATAAAAATATTAACAAATTTGTAAAAGTTTAATAAAGTATATTTGCAAATTAAGATGTCTATATCCGAAAAAAACATAGCAATAATATTATTAAGTGGCGGAATGGATTCTGCTGTATGTGCTGCGATAGCCAGAAACGAAGGTTATGATTTAGCTGCATTACATTTAAATTATGGACAAAGAACAGAAAAAAAAGAATTAGAATGTTTTTTAAAACTATGCGATTATTACCAAATATCACATAAATTGGTTGTAGATGTCTCGTATTTAGCTAAAATAGGCGGTTCCTCATTAACTGATTTTAATATTGAAGTACCTAAACCTAACTTGGAAAATTCAGAAATACCGCCAACATACGTCCCATTTAGAAATGCAAATATATTATCAATAGGCGTAAGTTGGGCAGAAATATTAAATGCAAGATATATTTATATAGGTGCAATGGAAGGCGATTCATCGGGCTATCCTGATTGTAGAAAATCTTTTTTTGATGCGTTTCAACAAGCTATAAACTTAGGAACAAAGCCACAGACAGATATAGAGATTAAGACACCAATTATTGATTATACAAAATCCGACATAGTAAAAATTGGATTAAATCTTGGTGTTCCTTTTGAATTTACTTGGAGCTGCTATAAATTCGAAGACGAAGCTTGCGGAGAATGCGATTCTTGCGCATTAAGATTAAGAGGTTTTAGAAATGCTGGCGTTGAAGACAAAATAAAGTACAAAAATTATAATTTAGTTTAATATTTAATAATTATTTAAATTTGTAATTGTTTTAAAACTAATATAAATTTTATGAAAGAAAGTCCATATAATTCTACTGTTGTAGGTAAAATTCATTTAACACCTGATTTGATGATACTAAGAGTAAGAACAGATAAGCCACGAAACGAATTTATTGCAGGTCAATTTACTAATATCGGTTTATTAGCACGCGAGCAAAGGTCACCAAATTCAGTATTACCATTAGAAAAATTGAATGATGATTTTTTGATTAAAAGACCATATTCTATAGCTTCGGCAAAACACGAAATAAGAGAATTCGAATTTTATATTAGTCAAGTAAAATCGGGGCAACTAACTCCACGCTTATTCAATCTAACTCAAGGACGAAGAATGTGGGTAGATGAACATATATTAGGTGTATTTAATTTAAACGATGTGCCGAATAATTGTAATATAGTTATGGTTGCTACAGGAACGGGATTAGCTCCATTTATAAGTTTTTTACGGTCTCATCTAGCTGAGCATCTAAATACAAAGATGGCTGTTTTACACGGTGCTGCTTACCCTTGGGATTTAGGTTATTACTCAGAACTAACATTGATTCAAAACACATTTAAGAATTTTAAATATTTTCCTACATTACTAAAAGCAGATAGTAGTTGGACTGGTCTTACAGGCTATATCGAAAAACATTTGGAAAGTCATATATTAGAGAGAGAGTGCAACATAGACATAGACCCCGAAAAAACTCACTTTTTCTTATGTGGTAATCCTAAAATGGTATCATCGGTGTCAGGTTTTTTGTTGCATTATGGTTATACACGTCATACTAAAGATAATCCTGGTAGTTTACATATAGAAGAGTATTAAAATAGCAATGAATAGAATTTTTCTTTTAATTAATTTACTTTTACTTTTTATATTATTTTCTTTTAATTCTTGTATTATTGTAAAATACGATAATAAAGAAGAAATTGAGTTCGAACCCGAAATTGATATAAGCCCCAAGCCAATTATTGAATTATCTAATACAATGATACGCTCATCTAAGGGCGATATGATTGCATTTTTACCAAAAGATTGGTTTTTAATAAATATTGAAAATCAATTTTCGAGTGATATTATTGCTATTGCAGTAAATAAAGAATATAATATGAGTGCGGTATTCTCTACAATTAGAATAGAACCAGAATATGAGAACAAAATAGAAGAAGAAGGACTATACGGACTTGCTTGGTATGCTTATAATAAAAGAGAAAAAAAATCAGCAGGTAATATTAAACAAATTGGTAAATATCAAGGTATCAAAATGGGGGTTCGAAAATTTGTAAAATATGAATTTGCTATGAAAAATGAGGCAATTGCATCTAAAAGTGCAGTATTTATATCTACAACTAATGATTATTATGAGTTTTCTTTAGTACCGATGTCTATAAATGGAAATAAATTACCAAAAATTCAAGAAATAAATGATATATTTAGTTCTATTTTGACAGGTATTAAATTTTAATTTGGGCGAAAGACGGGACTCGAACCCGCGACAACCAGAGCCACAATCTGGGACTCTACCAACTGAGCTACTTCCGCCATTATAATCAATCTACAAAAATAATTATTTTAAATTAGATTTACAAATTAATATATTTTTAATTAATTTAGAATATCATTTTTTTTAAATCGTTTATTTTAAGACTTAATTTTATTATAGGCTGTTATGAAAAATATATTTTTTTTACTAATTATAGTTATATTTAATTTTTCTAATCTTTTTAGTCAAATAGGACCTACACTTAAAAGTCCTGCAAATAATGATAGCTGCCAATCACAATATGTATTATTAGAATGGGAGGCAGTACCAAATGCGACTTCTTACAGAATTGAAGTATCCGATACTAATAATTTTAGTAGAATTATTATTTCAGCAAATAACATAGACGTTACATATATAAAAATTTTTGTTCCATCGTGGCAGAAAAGATATTACTGGCGTGCATTTTCTGTATTTCCGGGTAATACAGAAGGTAAATCTCAAGAATGGAATTTTAAAACAAAAATGCCACCTTTAGAATTAATTTCTCCTACTGATGAAATGAGTTGTCTTGATACAAATATAACTTTCAAATGGAGAAAATCTAATGCTGAATTTTATGTTTTACAATTAGCATTAGATAGTAATTTTAACAATATAATTACAGAAAAAAATAATATTATAGATACTACAATTACGCTTAATATTTCACATAATACTTCAAGCATATATTGGCGAGTGGCTGCTCTAAAGTCCACTTGCCTAACTGATTGGTCAGAAAAAAGAACATTTACATTCAAACAAAAGGCACCAAAATTAATATATCCCGAAAATAATGCTAAGGGTGGAACAATTTTAAATAGTGTTCCTTTCTACGTTACTCTAAAATGGCAAAAGCAAGCTGATGCTATCGCTTACGATGTACAGGTATCATTGAAATCTGATTTTTCGACAATCTTTTATTCAAATTCTGTAATTGGAGATACTATTCAGAGTTTATCTCTTGGAGCAATGTTTGATACTACTATCTATTGGAGAGTACGTTCAATCACTAATCGTTGCACAGGATATTGGTCAGAAATATATAAATTCTACACTCCTTATAATAAACCAATATTAACTTTACCATTAAATAATGAATTATGTATATCTCTTAAACAAAACTTATTTAAATGGACTGTAGTTCCAAAAGCTGTAAGATATACTTTAGAAATATCTTTAGACAGTAATTTCCAAAACATACATAAAAAATTACAAAATCTAAATGAAAATCAAGCCACTACACTATTAACATTACCTTTAACTAATTTATATTGGAGAGTAAGAGCCGAAGATAATCTAAACAATGGATTGTGGTCTGATAAATTTAAATTTACAACTACTCAAAAGGAACCATCGAATATATTTCCACCTAATAATTCAGTAGGCAACAATAAAAGTATAATTCTTAAATGGGAAAGCTTTGTAAATTCTAAATATGATTTAAAATTATCATTAGATGAGGGTTTTACAAAAGTTATTATTGATACTACATTATTAGATACTAATTTTATTAATGTTGATTTGCCAGAAAATAATAAAATATATTATTGGATAGTAAGAGCAAGGTCTGGATCTTGTATAGGTGATTGGACAGATATATTAAATTTTAAAACTATTATTAGTCCACCACAATTAATTAGTCCAAAAAATAATGAGATAATCTCTACATTTTATCCAATTTTTAATTGGACTACAGTAGCAGATGCGAATATATACGATATAGATATTGCTACAGATGTAGCTTTTAAGAAAATTTTTAAAAGTAGAACTCAAATTTCTTCTAATACTTTTACCTTCCCTGGAGAAGAATTTCCAGAATTAACTACTTTTTTTTGGAGAGTAAGAGCTCAAAATCAAGATGGAAGAAGTCTATGGAGTGATACCTTTCAATTCTCCACAAAAGAAGCACCACCAGCAGCTCCCGAATTAATTTTCCCATCAAACCGTAGCACCAAACTACCTTTAGAAATTGTATTCAAATGGCAAAATATTAAAAAAGCAAAAAATTATGAAATCGAAATATCAAAAACTAATTCATTTACAGAATCTTTATATAAAGATTTAACAAATGATACTTCTTATACTGTTGTAGGGCTTGATTTATTTACAAATTATTTCTGGCGTGTAAGAGGAATAAATGATGGCGGTAATGGCAATTGGAGTAAAATTTTTAGTTTTCGAACTAAAGATTTAGCTCCCGAGGACATTACAGAATTAGTCTATCCAGCCAATGGACAAGAAAATTTACCTATTTCATTTACCTTCAAATGGAATAATGTAAATCGTGCTTTAGGATATGAATTAAATGTTGCTACAAATAGTAATTTCGAACCATCGAGCATTGTAAGTATATTTGAAAAAATTTATAATACGGAAAAGGTAATTTCTGGTTTAGAATACAACAAAAATTATTTTTGGCGTGTTCGTGCTTGGAACGAAGACGGCAAAGCCCCTTGGTCTGCTGTTAGAAGTTTCAAAACATTAGATATTACAAAGGTTGATGATGACGACAGCTACTTTGAAAGTTTCAATGTTAACCCAAATCCTGTTATAAATAACATAGTGGAATTTAATTTTACACTAAAGGAAAGCACTAAAGTAAATTTAAAAATTTATAATTTATTAGGTAAAGAAGTATATTCTACATCAGATGTTTATTACAATATTGGTAAAAATTCAATACAAATTAATACTAACAAATTTAATCCAGGTGTATATTTTTATAAATTAAGTACAATCAATAAAACATATAATGGTAGCTTTATAATTAAATAGGACAAATTAAAATGCTACCTAATTTTATCAAAAAGTTTTTAGAATACACAAATTTAGAGAGCGATAGAACAAAGTTTGATGAAATCCATCAATCTATAGAAAAAGATATAGAATTTCGCGGAACTAATCTTTGGATATTATTCTTTGCAATATTAGTTGCTTCGGTTGGGTTAAATATGAACTCTACAGCAGTTATAATAGGAGCAATGTTAATTTCGCCGTTAATGGGACCGATAAATGGAATGGGCTATAGTTTGGCAACTTACGACTTTCATTTATTCCGACGGGCTGTAAAGAATTTTACATTTGCGGTCATTGCTGCATTATTAGCATCTACTTTATATTTTTCTGTATCACCTATATCAACTGCTTACTCTGAACTATTAGCAAGAACTAGTCCAACCATATATGATGTATTAATTGCTTTATTTGGTGGAATGGCTGGAATAATAGCAATTAGTGCTAAAAACAAAGGAAATGTAATACCAGGAGTAGCAATTGCTACTGCTCTAATGCCCCCTTTATGCACGGCTGGATATGGTATTTCTACTAAGCAAGTAAATTTCTTCTTTGGTGCTATTTATTTATTTACAATTAATACTGTTTTTATAGCATTATCATCTGTAATAATGTCTAAAGTTTTAAAGTTCCCGATTAGAACTATTATAGAACCAATTCATAAGAAAAAAGTAAACCGTTGGATATTAATAACAATAATATTAATTATTTTGCCAAGTATATTCTTTGGCTACAACCTTGCTTTAAAAGAAAAATTCAAACATAATGCAAGTCAATTTAT
>Ga0308419_1000856_pt1 | contig 20950 bp, 21 predicted proteins | sample HotsprSampleMS50_FD_203674 | JGI IMG/M metagenome (GOLD analysis project Ga0308419, IMG submission 203674) | Hot spring phototrophic mat microbial communities from Mushroom Spring, Yellowstone National Park, Wyoming, United States - 20090730_MS50 ... | reverse complement strand
TGGATTAAATCAACATTTGATAGATTTGCAAAAAGGGAATTATTTAGAAAGTGCTGGATATATTGAATTAAGTCCAAAGCACCGCAAATATGGAGTTATGAACAAAGAATTGCGAATTAAAAGAATAGAAGAATATAGAAATTATGCCAAAGAAGTAGATATAAATTTAAATAAAATGAGGGAAACTATAGTAGATGAATTTATACCTGCCTTAGAAAAATTATTGGAATATTCACCCGATAGTAAATTAATATTAAAATTAGAAGCATATAGTGATATTAGAGATGCTGGTATATGTTATTATATTGGTAATACAATTAATTATATTCAAGGTAAAATAAATGATGATAAAAAAATTGAATTACAAGAAATAACTATAAGGAATAGAGAAACATTAGGAAGTGATAACGATAATTTGTCTAAGTTAAGAGTATATTTTGGATTTTTAGAATTATTTAATCGCTTACGTAATAATAGAAAATTTAATGAATATTTTAATAAAGGATTAGTTTTTTATCCTACTATTAACTTAAATAATAAAGAAGAATTAGAAAAATCATTAGAAAAAGCAAAGATTATAATTTTAGCAGAAGGTAAATTTTTCGATCCAAGTAAACGCACAGACGAAAAAGACTATGACCCAATTCGAAGATTAAATTTAGAAATAAAATTAGTTGAGTTTAGTAATAGAAGAGTAATACAATCTCCCTGTTGTAAATAAAATAACTTAAATGATTAAGCATAATTTTATCAATTTGTGGAAAACATAATTTGATTAACTACTTAAGATTGTATATATTTGTTTTATTTCTAAAAAATTTAAAATGAAATTAATTAAAATCATATTATTATTTATTTTATTAATTAATATTAATATAAAATTAGAAGCTAAGGATAAAAATAAAGTAAATATACATAAAAATATTTCTTAATCATTAGAAAAATTAAAAGAATATTTACCAGAAATAGTTTTAAACAATAACGAAATGTTAATTATTGATAATTCCAAAAAATAGTAATGTATAATGCCGAAAATATCTTATTCTTTTTCAATTATTATTATTTAGTAAATTAATTTGTCAAGAAACTAAAGTAAAAATTTTTACTACGGGTGATTTTATGGTACATACTGGACAAATTAAGGCAGTACAAGTAAAAGATAATATTTTCAATTTTGAAAAAACTTTTAGATATGTTGAAAATTTCTTCAAAAGTGTTGATATTTCGATAGTTAATTTAGAAACAGTATTGGCAGGTAAACCTTACACAGGCTATCCAACTTTTTCATCGCCTGATATTATTGCTTTTGTAATCAAAAATATTGGATTTGATATTGTTGTAACCGCTAACAATCATTGTTTAGATAGAGGGTAAAAAGGATTAGAAAAAACTATAAATTTATTAAATAAAGCTAATTTAAAAACTACAGGTACTTTTATTGATTTTTTAGATAAATTAAAAAGAAATATTTTATTTTTCAATCTAAATAACATTAAATTTGCTTTATTAAAATATACTTACGGGACTAATGGATTTATTGCAACCAAACCTAACATAGTTAATTTAATAGATACAAATGAAATTAAACAGTCAATTTTAAATTGAGAAAAAATAATTCTGAAGTTATTATAATTTATTTTCATTGGAGAAATGAATATCAAAGAATACCATCAAAATTTCAATCTGATATTGCAAAATTTTGCTTAGATAATGACGTTAATATTGTTATTGGTTCACATCCACACGTCGTTCAAAAATATGAATTTATTACAGACTATAATAATTCAGGTAAAGCAAAATAGTTGCGTATTCCTTATGAAATTTTATATCTAATCAATATTGGCGATATTCTTATGGTGGTGTATTTTTAGAACTTAATATTGTTAAAAATAAATATAATAATATAGATATTAAAGAAACTAAATACGTTCCATTTTATGTTTACAGATATTTTACTAATAAAAGAAATTATGCATTAATTTTTACAGACGAAGCCGAAAAACTAAAAAATAAATTAAAGATTACTGATAACGAAATTAAAAACATAAAAGAATTCGAAGAAGATGTAAAACAGCTTTTTAAAAATAAAATACTACTTAGCTTTCCAATAACATCTTTTTGGTGATTCTATTAAATTTTCATCTTTCAGTTTTTTCATAACTTTTTCAACAATTTTTTTGTCTAATTTTGTAATTTCAGCAATTTGAGTATTATTTAAAGGTTCTTTAGTATCTTTCAAAACTTGTAATATAATATTTTTTTCATCCATAATTAACCTACAAAATATATTTACTTAGATCTATGTTTTTAGCTATATCTTTCAAACCTTTTCTAACACGCTCGCCATCAATTATAATATTTTTATCTTGGATATTATCTGGTGCATTAAACATTAAATCTTCTAATAAAGTTGATAAAATTGTGTGTAGCCTTCGAGCACCAATATTTGTAACTTCATCATTTACCATAGCTGCAATATTTGCTATTTCCCTAATAGCACTTTCTTCGAATTCCAGATTAATACCTTCAGTTTTTATTAATTCTTGATATTGCTTAATTAAAGCATTTTCGGGAATAGTCAAAATTTTAATAAAATCTTCTTCTGTTAAACTTTTTAATTCAACTCTAATAGGAAATCTACCCTGTAATTCAGGAATTAAATCCGATGGTTTCGATACGTGGAATGCACCCGACGCAATAAAAAGAATATGATCAGTATTTACAATACCATACTTTGTATTTACAGCACTACCTTCTACAATAGGTAATAAATCTCTTTGAACGCCTTCTCTTGATACATCAGGTCCGTGCGAACCACTACCTTTAGATGCAATTTTATCAATTTCATCAATAAAAATAATTCCCCTATTCTGAGCCCTATTTAATGCTTCTCTAATTACTTTATCCATATCGATAAGTTTTTCTGCTTCTTCTTTCTCTAAAATTATCTTAGCTTCGGATATTTTCATTTTTTTCTTTTTTTGTTTTTTAGGCATAATACTTCCAAGCAAATCCTGAATATTCATTCCCATTTCATCTAAGCCTATAGGACCTAATATCTGCAAATTAGCTACTGCATCAACTGTAACATCCAATTCAATTAATCTATCGTCTAATAAACCTTCTTGCAACATTTTACGAAATTTTTCGCGTGTAGCACGATTTTCTTCTAATTCATTTTCTGTAGTAGTATCAAAAGATAGTGTGTTTCTAACAGGCGGAATTAAAATATCTAAAATTCTATTTTCGGCTGCAGTTTTTGCATCGTTTCTTTTCGAAGAAGTATGTTCTTCTTTGACCATTTGAACAGATTTTTCTACTAAGTCTCTTATCATTGATTCTACATCGCGTCCCACATAACCAACTTCAGTGAACTTTGTAGCTTCTACTTTTACAAAAGGAGCGTTAGTTAATTTAGCAAGCCTTCGAGCAATTTCTGTTTTTCCCACCCCTGTAGGACCTATCATAATTATATTATTAGGCATTATCTCATCTTTTAAAGCAGAATTTACATTTTGTCTTCTCCAACGATTCCTTAGAGCTATAGCAACAGACTTTTTTGCAGCTTCCTGGCCAATAATATATTTATCTAATTCAGAAACTATTTGCTTTGGAGTTAAATTTTTGTAATCTAAAATTTCTTTATTTATGCTTTGTTCCATTTTATAATTCTTCCATAGTTATTGATAAATTTGTATAAATACAGATATCACCAGCAATTTTTAATGATTCTTCTACAATTTCTCTTGCAGAAAGATTTGAATATTTTTTAAGTGCACGTGCTGCAGATAAGGCATAAGAACCGCCCGAACCTATAGCTATAATGGCATCATCTGGTTCTATTACATCACCATTACCGCTAATTAACAATGCTGTGTTTTTATTCATTACAGCTAACATTGCTTCTAATCTTCTAAGATATCTATCTGTTCTCCAATCTTTAGCAAGTTCGATAGATGCGCGTTGTAGGTTACCCCTATGAGCTTCTAATTTTTCTTCAAATCTTTGAATTAATGTAAATGCATCTGCAGTGGCACCAGCAAAACCAGCCAAAATGGTATCATTGTATAATTTCCTTACTTTTTTTGCTGTACCTTTAAGGACTGTATTGCCTAATGTAACTTGTCCATCAGAACCCATTGCTGCTTTACCATCTTTTAGCACACCTACTACTGTTGTAGCGTGTATTATATTTTTTTCCATCAAAATTCCTAAATATATTGCTTAATAGACGATTAAATATTAATTAACTTTATATTAATATTCTCTTTTGAAAGGGATAAACCATACTTCGCCAATACTTAAATCTATATTAAGTCTTCCAAAATACTCTCGAATTAAACCGTTGGTATTAATTCCTCTTGTTCCAAAAGTTAATGATATATCTGTATTAAAAGTATCAGACCAAGGAATTAGTGCACCAGTACTAAATGAATATTCGTAAATATCATTATTTAAAATTTTATAATATAATTTTTTTAAAGAAAACCCAAATTTATATGATACTTTATCTAAACTTTTAGCATTGATGCTCTGGTTTCCTATTCTATTAACTCCAAAATTTAATTGCCAACTATCAGTAAATTTAGTATTATCATTGACATTGTATTTTAAATCTTCATAATTCTGAAACGAAAAATCTAATCCAAACTGAAATATACCAGCTTGAAAACCTAAGCCAAATCCTTGTGAAATTGGTAAAACAAAATTTTCTTGAACTGATACTGAAGTATCACCTATTAGTGGAGACGAATAAATAATTTTACTTTCTACATCTAAATTTTTAAAATATTCAAAAGAATATCCAATATAAAAATTATTTGATGGATTTGTTAATAAACCACCTTTTAAACCAATTCCACTGAATACATCTTCTTTTTTACTTGTATATTTAAATAAATATGGGTCATCAGTATATTCAGTGGTTCTAGAATGTTCTACTTTACCAAAAGCACTAAGAATTGACAGACCTACACTTAATTCATCAATTATTTTTGTTGAAATACCAATATAAGCAGCAGAAATACCACCTTTGCCCTGATAAGTATTTGTTCCAAAAATAGGTAAATCCTGTATTTTAGTATTAATTTTAGTAGCAGTCAAATAGTTTATTGTACTATAAGGATAAATGCCTAAAGAAGTAGATATTCCTATATTGGTATCTATAGCCAATAGAACTGAAAAACCGCTCAGAGAGCCATTATTTTGTAAAGTTGATAAATCATTATTAGAATTAATATGTTGATTAAATTTATAACCTGCTTGCAACCTAGTAGTTGTAACATTACTCCATAGTGCTGGATTTTTTAAATTAATACCTGTAATAGACGGAAATGCAATCGAAGTGCCGCCTAAAGCATCATAATGAGCATTCCCACCATAATTTATATCACCTATTCCAAGAATAGAATAATTAGAACCACCTTGTGTAAAAGCCGCATTTACAATAATCAAAAAAACTAAGATATTAATTGTTAACTTCATTTTTCTAGATAATTTTTAGGATTAAGAGAATATATTACTTTTAGTAATGGCCTTTTATTTGGATCAGGATTTTCTAACCCATAAAATACCAATTTATCTAATTCTAAAGCTTGATTTCGAATCGAATGAGGCATAATTATAATAGAACCTTTACCATTAGTTCTGTTCCACACTTGAACACTAGAAGTTATAGAATTGAATCTATAAAGTCCTAAATTATTTGGTGCAGATATATATTGAAAAGTAGAACTAGAATTCTTATTCATAAAATAATTTGCTTCAATTAAACTGTCTAAACCATAATTACCGCTAAAAGATTTTTCTTCATTCAAAAATAAATCCAGCTGGGCTTTATGTATGCCTGAAAATTTTGGAATCATAGACAAATCAAAAAATATCTCAGTCCAAATATTAGCACCATTGAATACAATTATTTCCGTAGAATCAAATTTAGGTACATCTAAAAAAGTTACATCAATAGTTGCATCTAAAGATATAGTTCTAGAAGTATCCTTTTTATCCTTATAATTTACGAAAATAGTTGATGTTTTAGTTGCATTGATATAATTACCTGCAAAAGAATTAATTACACTATTATTAATTGTAGGTACGAATGCTAATCCCCAATTTTTTATTGCTTTGGGAACAGAGTCTTTTTTTACAGTATCGTATACCATTTCAGTCTTAAACCAATCTATTATTAAACTTTTAGGTAGAGATATTCTTACAATATCCATAGTATCTTTAAGTTCGATTTTTCCATTAAAAGAAGCAATTTTTTCTCCAAAATAATTAGCTGGAGATATAATTAAAGAGTCATAATTTGTGGTGTCAGGATTCCAACGTCGAGCAACTTTGTAAATATCAAAAGATAATATTCCATTTAATGTATCTCCTAAAGCGTAACGTTGGGGATACATAGATAGTTCTACCTTATCTATTTTTTCTTCAGTTAACCATCCTAAAGTATCAGGTATACCAGCAAAATTTGATAATGTTATGGCGGTTAATCCATTGGCTTTTCCAATAAAATTTATTCCATAATTAAATAATGGATAATATGCTTTGTAAGATACTGTAATGGGAATTAAAATAGTATCAAGAGTAGAAATTCCTTTTGTAACAACTGTATCAGGTAAAAGATTAACTCCTAACTCTGAAGGTTTATCATTACAAGAAATTAATAAATATATTAATAGAAGTAAAATTAATTTTATTAATTTATTCATTTTCTTTATTTTGTTCTTTAAGTATAAATTTATAAATACTTTCATATTCTTTTGCAGAGTGAGACCACGAAAAATCACTATTCATATTTCTATTTATTATTTTTTTCATTAAATCTTTATTATGATAAAGTTTTAATGCTCTTTCTATTGCATCAACAAAATCTTTTACTTCGTATTTTTCGAAAACGATCGAATTTCCTTTTCCTGATTGAAAATCAATATTATCAGATAAATCAGCCAATCCACCCGTCTTTCTTGCAATTGGTATAGAACCATATAATAATGAATAGGCAAAATTTAATCCAAACGGCTCATATTGAGATGGCATTAAAAAGAAATCACAGCCTGCTTCTATAATATGTGATAATGGCTCATTAAATTCAAATCTTATTTTAAATTTATCATTATATTTGTTGGCAACATTTTTTAATTGTTCTTTTAAATAATTATCACCTTCGCCTAATAAAACAATTCTTAAATTATTCTTAAAAATTTCATCAGCAGCATCAATCAATAATTGTGTTCCCTTTTGATAACCAATTCGTGGTATCATTCCGAGTAAAGGGATTTCTAAGTTATCATCGAAATTAAATTCTTTTAAAACAATATTTTTATTTTGTAATTTAAAATCTTCTATATTATCTTTTAACTTATACTTTAGAAATTCATCTTTTTTTGGATTCCAATATACATTATCCACCCCATTAATTATACCTTTGTAAATATTTTTTTTCTTTTTTAATGTATCATTTAATCCATTAGAATAAAATCTATCTTTTAGAATTTCATTTGCATAGTTCTGACTAACTGTTGTAATATAATTAGAATATTCTAAAGCACCTTTCATAAAATTTAATTTATTTTTATGCTTAAAATGAATTAGTGCACTATCAGGTAATCCAATTTTGCTAAAATCTTTTAAATTAAATTCTCCTTGTCTAAAAAAATTATGAATTGTAAATACAATTTTTGTTTTTTTATATTTATTAAAATAAACTTCTTTAATTAAAGCAGGTATTAAAGCACTTTGCCAATCGTGACAATGTATAATATTTGGCGTCCATCCAAGTAATGAGCAAGTTTCTACAACTGCTTTATTGAAAAAAATAAATCTTTCTAAATTATCGGGATATTCTTCCCAGGTTGTTTGGTCATGATAAATTCCTTTTCTATTATCAAAGAAATAATCATTACTTATTAAATAAGATTGAAGATTAAATCTTGAACCTGGTATTATTGATGATTTTATTGTAGCTTCATAAGTTTTATCTTCTATCTTAACATATATATCTCTTAGTCTATTAATATTATGAATATTGTGTTTTCTGTCAGATATTATACCGTATTTAGGAAAAATTACTCTAACATCGTGCCCAAGTTCTCTTAAAGCAATTGGTAAAGCATACATTATATCGGCTATTCCACTTTCTTTTGCTAATGGGAATAATTCGCTACCTACAAAAAGAATATTTAAGCTTTTAGCCATTTATAATGAATTTGGTTTAAATTTAAATTACAAAAATAGTATATAAATACTAACTTTAGTATGCTATAACAAATTTTTTTTAATTTTATTTCATAATTTATTCATTGATTATTATATTTATTAGTTTTTTTGTATTTTGAATTTTATTTTTTTAAAAAAGAATATAAGTATGAAAAATCCAACTCTTACAAATAACTGGCAAATCCTAAAAAAGGAATATGAGAGATTTAAATCTATTCATCTATATGACTTATTTAATCAAGATATTAATCGTTTCGATAAATTTTCGATAAGATTTACCGATATTACTTTCGATTATTCAAAAAACAAGATTGATGAAAATGTTATTAGTTATTTAATCCAATTATGTAATGAGGTAAATCTTAAAGATGGTATAGAAAAAATGTTTAATGGTCAGAAAATTAATTTCACAGAAAATAGAGCTGTTCTTCATACTGCATTACGTAAGATAGAAGATGAACCAATTATTGAAAGTAATATCAATATAATACCTTTGATTAAAAAAGTATTGAAAAAAATGGAAGATTTTACTTATAAAATTAGAAATGGTAATTGGACAGGATATACAGGCAAACAAATTAAAAATGTGGTGAATATTGGTATAGGTGGTTCTCATTTAGGTCCTGCTATGGTATGTGAAGCTTTAAAATCATATTCTGATAATAACATTAACATATTTTTTGTATCGAACGTGGATGGATGTGATTTAACAGAAACTCTAAAAAACCTTAATCCAGAGAATACTTTATTTATTATAGCATCTAAAACTTTTACAACATTAGAAACAATGGCCAATGCTTACTCAGCTAAAGATTGGTTCCTATCGAATACTGATGCTGATGATAACGATATAGCAAAACATTTTGTAGCTCTATCAACCAATAAAAAAGCTTGTTATAATTTTGGCATACCTGAAGAAAATATGTTCGAATTCTGGGATTGGGTTGGAGGACGTTTTTCATTATGGTCTTCTATAGGTTTATCTATAGCACTATTTATAGGTTTTGATAATTTCAAAAAATTGCTATATGGTGCTTATTTGGCAGATAATCATTTTAGATTTACACCTTTTGAAAGGAATATACCAGTAATTATGGCACTTTTGACTATTTGGTATGTTAATTTTTTTGGATATATGTCTTATGCTATAGTACCATATAATCAATATTTAAAATATTTACCAGATTTTCTACAGCAATTAATTATGGAAAGTAATGGTAAGTATGTTGATTCGAATGGGAATGAAGTAACTTATCTAACTAGTCCAGTAATATGGGGTTCGATAGGAACAAATTCGCAACATTCTTATTTTCAATTGTTACATCAAGGTACTCAAACTATTCCCGTTGATTTCATAGTTTCAATGATTCCAAATAATTCTAATTTTGAGCATCAGGATAAATTAGTAGCTAATTGCTTTGCTCAATCAGAAGCTTTAATGAAAGGTAAGACAAAAGAAGAAGTTGTAAAAGAATTACAGCGTTCTGGTATTCATTTAGATGAATTTTCTCATTTAATTCCACACAAAGTATTTAAAGGTAATATACCATCTAATACATTCTTAATTAAAAAAATAACTCCCGAAACTTTAGGTTCACTAATTGCATTTTATGAACACAAAGTTTTTGTAGAAGGATATATTTGGAACATTAATTCATTTGACCAATGGGGTGTAGAATTAGGGAAACAATTAGCAACTAATATTTTAAATGATTTTAAATCTGAAACAAAAATTAGCTATCACGATTCTTCTACTAATTCTTTAATAAATTTATATAAAAAATATCGAAAAAATAATTAGGAATTTAATGACTAAATTCATAGAAAATGAAAATATAACAGATCATAGCAGGCAATCAAAAAGATTAATATTTATAGATTTAATGAGAGCATATGCTATATTAATGATGGTCCAAGGTCATACAGTAGATACAGTATTAGATCCTATCTATAGAGACAATAATAATATTATTTGTTTTCTATGGAACTTTTTTAGGGGAATTACAGCACCAGTATTCTTTTTTTCATCAGGAGCTATTTTTTCATATTTATTATTAAGAAAAATTGAATTACCATACTGGAAAAACGAGAGAGTCGCTAAGGGATTTAGAAGAGTATTATTTTTATTATTTACAGGATATTTATTAAGATTTAACATAGGAATTATTAAAAATATACATAATCTAGATTTTTTTTCATTTAAATCATCTTTTGCAGTAGATGCCTTACATTGTATAGCTATTGGACTTTTATTTTTGTTATTGCTATTTGGATTGTACAAACTAATTAAAATACCTGTTTGGCTATCTTACCCATTGATGGGAACTATTTTATTTTTCTTATATCCATTATTTTATAATACAAATTGGTTATATTATTTCCCATTGCCTGTTGCTAATTATTTTAGTGCTGATTATGGCTCTAATTTTCCTATTATACCTTGGGCTGGATTTGTTATGTTTGGTGGATTCTATGGATATTTATTATCAAAGCCTGCAGGATTAGCATATAACATAAGTTTTTCATTTGGAACTATTATATTTGGTCTAATTTTAGTATTATTTTCGGGTGCTATATTAGGTACTATGTATAATATTACGGGAATTAATGATTTTATTTTTCTACAACATCATAATTTTCAATTTTTTCATTTAGGCAATGTACTTATAATTTGTGGATTATTATCAATAATTTCAAATAAATATCCTATACCCGAATTTTTATCTATTGTTGGAAAGAAAACGATGATGATATATATAGTTCATATATTTGTTATATATGGTACAGGAATTAATCACGGATTTAGATACTATATTGGCAATTCATTACCACCATTTCAAACTGCAATTTTAGCAATTATTATGGTATTATTTTTTATAGTATTGGCACAATATACTACTGAATTTAAAAATTTCTTTTTATCTTTTTTTAAAAGGTCTAAATCTTAACATCTAAATACCCTTTCTTAATTTGCTCATTAGCCATTTGCTGAGTAGAATTAAGATTAGGAGCATTTGTTAATAATTGCATCATTTGTTGCTGTGGGCTTGTCTTCCCTGAAGCAGCTTCTTTTGTAACTTGTTGTTGAATTTGCTGAATGATATTTGATTGCTGTATTTTTAATTCTTCAGCACGATTAATTTCATAATTTTTTTGAGTATCTATAGTCATTTTTACACTCACAAATAAATATATTGTATAAAAGAAACTAATCTCATTTTATTTTAAAACTTTGAATAAGTTGGCTTAATTGAATTGTTTCTTGTGATTGCTTTGCTTTTACTCCATGACATCTTACACAATCTTTAGTATTTGCAATTTTATCTACTCCACCGGGATGAATAAAATCTAATCCTTTATCAGAAACTTGTGGTTCCTGACCAGGTATTTTTTGATAAATAATAGTATGGCAAATATTACAGTCATTAGAAATTACATTCCCTTCTTTACTAACATGTTTACCATCATGACATCTATAACAACCTGGGGCATGCATATGTCCTATATTAGAAGGATATACTTTCCAATTAACTTTCATATCAGGGAAATAATTACGTAGATAAATGTTTGTAAAGTGATTAATTGCATTATTTATTTCTTGCTCTTTTTCTTGTGCTATTTCTGGGTAATTGGTTTTATAAAAATTCCATACAAAATTTTCAATATCTTTTAGGGCAGTTTTCCTAGATCTTGCGTATGTTTCTAATGATTGAACACCAACATTTTTTATATAAGGTATAGTTTTATCAATTCTACCATTTTGCATAAATACATTTAATACTTTATTTGGATTGTTGAATACATGAGAAGGTCTATTATGACAATCTATACAATCCATTTTTTTATAATTTGTCGGTTTAATTAATTCTGTAGGAATATTTTGAGATGTATCTCTATATACTACTTCTTTTCCTGTTTTTTTATTACGAGATTTTACCCAAGGTATATTATTTCTTGATTCATCGGTACTAATATAATAGATATCATTAGCAAGATTCATATGCCAATGAATACCTTCAGTATTACCAAATTCGGGAGTTCCACCACCTACTTTTACTAACATTGTTAATTGATATTCAGAATTTTTTTCATCTGTTAAGAATAAATCATATTTTACTTTTTTTTCATTATAAAAATGTGATGGTAAATGGCATTGTTCACAAGTTTCTTGGGCTGGTCTAAGTTCTGGTATTGGAGTTTTAATTGGTCTGGAATACTTATTGAAAATTATAGAATAAACTTGGTACGAGCCTGATATTTTAGACTTAACAAACCAATCTGCACCTGGTCCGATATGGCATTTTACACAACCTACTCTTGAATGAGGAGAATCTTTATAGGCTGTATATTCTGGCTCCATTACTTTATGACACACTTCCCCACAAAATTGATCTGAATCAGTATATTCATAAGCTTTAAATGAACCAAATACTGAAAATATGATAATGATAAATGTACCAACTGTAAAAACAAATAAAGCTATTTGATGTTTTGGATTATTTAAATTTATTATTGGTAAAGTATTCTTTTTATCCGACATTAACAATAATCTTCTGTTTTCCTTGATAGCTCCAAAAGCTATTAGTAGCAAACCTAAAATCAAAAAAGTAGGTAATAATAAAAATGTTACAATACCTAAATATGGATTTGAAGTTTCTGCAAAAAGCTCTACTAAAGTTAAGAATGCAATTAAAGTAAAACTTATTAATGATAATAAAGTTCCCGCTAAAGTAATTGGATTGTAAAAAATAATTGGTAATAATCTTTTCTTTTCTTTATTTTGCTCTTTACCTTCTAATTTATCTTTAATTTTTGCTTCGAATACAGGATCTACTTCGTGCTCTAAATGCCATCCAGAAATCATAGATTTAAATAATTCACCCACAGTATTTCCGGTTGTTGCTAAGTAAATATGAGCAAACATAAAAACACTTAGTAAAAAACCTACTATTGTATGAAGAAGTGCCATTGGCCATACACCACCCATACCAAATATTTTATCGGGAGCAAATTCGGGAAAAAGTAAAGCCCAACCAGATATTATTACTAATGGTACTAAAAAAAACATTACACCTAAATATGCAAGTTGTTGCATAGGGTTAAATTTATTTTCGGGATCTGTCTTAAAAGGGTGCGGCTCTCCAATGAATATACCTAATAGATAATATCTTGCTTGGATAAATAATCTTTTAGTTAATCCTTTAAAATTTGGGATATAATGTTTTATATTACCAGAAATGATGCTTTTTATAACAAAAAACAAATAATTAAGCGAAAGTAATATACCTGCTAAATTATGTGCAACAACACCAACCTGGAAAGGGATAAAAGAATTATTTGGGTCAGAATAATGAAGACTTAATCCCGATACTATTAATATTAAAAATAATAAAGCGTTAGACCAATGCCAAAATCTTAGCCAAAAAGGGTACAAATATATTTTTTTCATAAATAATTTCTGCTGATTGTTTCACAATAATAATTATTCTTCAGTTATTTCCTTAATTTTTTCTGTATCTTTAGGAGCAGATTTCATAAAATACCATCTTATTGCTCCGTGAAGAAGAATACCAAAAACAATGAATCCAAACAAAGTTAAAGATAAAACATCAAGATATATATTTCTTGTTGTTCCAACTACATATGCATCACTTAATACAGTTCCATTTATAAATCCTAATTTTTCTCGAGATTTTTCTTTTTCATGTTTATAGAGCATAGTCATCAAAACAGAATTTTTAGAATGACATTCTTCGCATCTTCTGATAGTTTGTTCGAGAGTTAGAATATTATGCGATAAATGTGGTGGCTCATAAACTGAATGACAATCCACACATCTTACTGTCTTATAATGAGTTGCTAAATTAGGAAGCCAATCATGAGCTTTATCTATTGTTAGGATATTATATTTCTTCATCATTTCTTCATCTGCGTGACACTCTACGCATTGTAGCATTTTTGTCGTAACTAAATTATCAAAATTCATTTGATTTTTGGTAATCAATTGTTTATCAATTCTTATAGGTTGTTGAATAGAATGTTCACCGTGACAGTATGTACATCCTGGAGCATCTTTATTGCCCTTTTTTAAAGATTGCCCGTGAATACTTGCTTTATATTCTTGCGCAATTGTAACGTGGCACTTACCACATACATCAGGTATTTTTTCTCTTGAAACAGATGAGTTAGGAGAATTTGCTTTTTGTAAATCATGCACACCGTGGCAATCAATACATCCAGCTGCAAAAATGTTCCCTTTTAATATTGCTCTACCATGAACACTTTCTTCATAATTAATCAATGATTTAGAATATTTTGTATGGTTTGTAACTAAATGACAATTTAAACATATCTTTTCTTGATTTTGTTTTAATTTTACTTTATCAGGTTCTTTTCTTGCTGTAATTGGTTGTCTATGGCAATATATACAAGTAGGTGCATTAGGCTCGTGTTTTTGTAGTTGTACAAAATGCTCGCTTTTTATATGCTGTTCTTTATATTCTTGATGACAATTTCCACAGAAATTAGTTGAATTTGTAAAATGTAACTTAGAATTAGGATTTTTTGGAGAAACTATATTATGCATACCATGGCAAGCTTTACAATCTACACCAGGTTTATCAAAAGTTTTAGTTTGTTTGAATTGAGGATGAAAAATATGATTTTTAATGTATTCTTGATGACAGCTTGTACAATTTACAGGTGTAATTTTGGGCTTATGAGGAATTTCATCAGGATTAAAACCAGTATGACAATCCACACATTTCAAATTTTGATGAACACTTCTTTTTAGTTCGAATTTTCTTACAGTTAATGAAATTGTTTTTCCTCTTTTTTCCATTGAAATATCGGGATCATCATGACAATCATAACAAGCTTGGTTATCTTGCGAATATAATGATATTGAAAAAATGTAGAAAGATATAAACAATATATTATATATTTTTTTCATATTACTACCTTTTCAAACAACTTTTAATTGTGTTTTTTAATTAAGCAAAGGGGACCAAATAGCCCCCCTTGATTAATCAAAATTATTCTAAACTTATTCTTGTTTTAAACTCATTAACCATTCAACTAATGCATCTAATTCTGCTTCTTCGCCTTTGAAAGCTATAGGATGATTTTTATCATTCCATTTACTTTCTTTCTTTAAATATGTTTTAAGTTCATCTGCAGTATGATTTTTGCCTGCATTAGAAAGATCGTGGCTTTTATCTTTCTTTTTCCCTTCCATATTTAAAGAATTTACGCTGTGGCAATTAGAACATTTTGCTTTTTCGTATACTTCTTTACCATCAATTTTATCTTGAGCATTAGAAGTATTAAAAACTGGTAACAAAAAAGCTAATACAAGTATAAATGTTAAGAAATGTTTAGACATTTTAAACCTCCAAAAAATATATCTACATAAATAGAACGTTTTTAAATAATTTTTGTAAAATGTTCATTAAATTACAACTTTTAAAACATTTTTTGCTTGATCATAAGCAAATACTTTAAATTTTATTAAATTAGGAACAGGATCGTTAATAGGTTTTACAGTTATATTACCAGTTTTTAAATCAAATTTTACATTATGGCAAGGGCAAAGAATATCTTCTTTTGCACTACTTGGCAATATAACTTCGCATCCCATATGCCTACATATCGATTCTAACACAACAAAATTATTAATATCAATTCTATGGATAATAAGATTTACTTTTGAACCATTTTTTAAAGTAATATTAGTTTTAGTAAATCCACCTGGATTGGCTAACATAGGAAAAGGCGTTAGATCGATATCATAAGTTTCTGGATCTGGAGCTGGTAATACTTCATCTTGTTCACAAGAATTAATTACAGCAGCAAAAGAAGAAGCAAACATTCCAAAAGTAAAAACTGCTCCTGCTTTTTTTAGAAATTCTCTTCTTTCATTATCTTTATTCATAATTTAAATTCCTTAATTTTCAAAATTTTTAATAAAAAATATGTAATTGAATAGCCCATTGAGAGCTATATCCTGATACATCACCTCTATCATAAATCCTATATTCGGGCAATAAATCTACATAAGGTAAAATATATATATGAGAACCAATTACATATTGAGTTGCATCATACTTTTCGTTTTTTAGTTTTAAATCTGTATTTGCAGTTTCGTATCTTAGAAATATATTTACGGGTTCAATTAATTGATAAGTTGCTTCTATTAGGAAATTATCAACTTTTCTAATAGATTGTTTATTCGATGTTGAGTATTCTGCCATTATAGAAAATAAATCACTTTTACCAAAACCAAGATAAATAGTAGATATAGTATAATAATCTCTACCAATGTAAATACCATTATCAGTTTTAAGATTTCCATTTAGATAATGAGTAGTTCCAAGAAAACCTATTAATCCTAATGGTAATTCTGAATTAACAGATACATTAAATACACTTGATAAAGTATTTTTATCAACTACAGGAATTGCATTATCAATAAGTAAGTCAGCCATATTTTTTGATTCGAATATACCAAACGAAGCACTTAACCAATCAATCCTATCATAATTTAATTGTATTCCTAATTCAGCATAATCGGCTGGAATTAATGGTTGACTTCTTGCATTACCAGCTACTTGTCTAACTAATAAAGTATGATCGTCAAAATCTAAAGCCATTTCGGGTGGGAAATATCCTATTCTTATAGTAGGCAAATCTTTATGAATATCAAATGTAGCACTTACAGTGCCTGGTTGCTGACCTTTATAACGCATATTAGGTTCGATATCGTAAGAAAAGTTATACATTCCATCTATTTTTAACCAATCAATTGGATATAAAGAAATATATGGAGCAAGTTGCATTATCATTCCTTTTCTTTCGAGAGTAGGTCTTACAGGTTGTAAATTAGTATCACGAGTTTCTTGTAATTTATTTGTTTGTCCCCATCTTGCATTTTGATATCTAAAATCCAATCCCCATACAATTTTATCATCTATAAAAGCATTTTTATCATCTAGAAATTCATACAATCCTTTTAATCCAACCCATTCTGGTTTTATTACACTCATTGCATTACGTGATATAAAACCCGCAGTGCTTCTCTGTCCACCATAATTGTTATTTACGTGACAATTACTACATTTTGTTCCATAAGTTTGTAGAATAGAATACTGAGGTCGGGCTAATAATAAAGGACTTAGAACAAATGTAATCAAAACTATTGTTATTAATTTTTTCATATTTACCCTATAACGTTATTTTTAATAATTAAATTTATAATTATCAATTGCAAATTAATAAATTATAAAATATTAAAAAAGGATATTTAATATCATTGTATTTATAAGTTGTAAAAAAGTTTACAAAAAATTATAATAATTGATATATTTTTCAATTACTTATAATTATAAATACTTTTTTAAAATATGTTTTTTGTGTTGTTAAATTATTCTAACCAACTATAAGGATATTTATCATCCAAACAATTTTGAACATAAATAGTTGGATAGAGTGGCTCAAATGTATCTAACATTATAGCATATTCATTTGTAAATTTTGCACCAATAGAAGCTTCCGTTTTACCGGGTTGAGGTCCGTGAGGTATCCCCATAGGGTGCAAAGTTATCGAGCCAATTCCAACACCTTTTCTGCTCATAAAATCGCCTTCTACATAATAAAGCATTTCTGCACTTTCGATATTAGAATGATAATATGGTGCCGGAATAGCATTTTCGTGCCAATCAAAAGGACGTGGGTTAAAATTACATAAAACAAAGTGTTGGGTATTAAATAATAAGTGAACAGGAGGTGGTAAATGAATTCTACCAACTTTTGGATTATAATCTTTTATATTGAACGCAAAAGGATAAAGGAAACCATCCCAACCCAACAAATCAAAAGGATGGTGTGGTTGAATATATTCAAAAAATCTTTTATTTGCTTTAATTACTATTTTGTATTCCCCTTTTTTATCAATAGACTGTTTTAATTCGGGTAATTTAAAGTCTCTTTCTTCATATGGTGCATGCTCTTCTAATTGACCGTACTCATTTCTATAGTGCTTAGGTATTTCGAAAGAAGAAGTAGACTCTACAACTAAAATTTTTACATTATCGAAATTGTCAAAATTTAATTGATAAATAGTTCCATGTGGAATTATAATTTGGTCTCCATTTTCGAATGGAATAGTTCCATAATCTGATACGAATTCGCCTTTACCACGATGTATAAAAATATATTCAGCACAATAAGCATTTTTATAAAAATAATTAGGATTTTCTGTTGGTTTAGCAGCATAAATTATACAATGTTGATTATATAAGTAAGGAATTCTCGAGGTAAGAAAATCTCCTTCTTTTTGTAATTTATCAGTGTAAAAATGAAAATGAGCCAAAGGTGCATTATTCCATTCAAAATTCTCTTGTGGTGCTAATTCTTTATAACTAATAGTTTTTGTAGGCATATCATAATGATATTTATTTGTGTAGATACCGGAAAAGCCTTTAGTACTAACTAATTCTTCTCTAAAAAGAGTACCATCATCTTTATAGAATGTTGTATGTTTCTTTTTTGGCAATAATCCTTGTTTATAATAGAATGGCATATTTTACTCCTTTTTGAATTTTGGTATTTCATTTAATAATTTTATTTCTTTAGTATCAAAATTAATTTTGAAAATAATATGATTAATACCATTTGTAATAACGATATACGGCGCTTTTACATTTAAATTATATACTCCAATTTGTGTAATTACATCATTAGTTAATTTAATTTTCTCATTTTTAAATTCAATTAACATAAATGGTGTTAGATCTTTATTATAAACAATTGCATCGCTTCTTTTTTCAACATTTCCAATTTTTATTTTTTCTTCTAAACTTATTAACCCTTTAAAATAATTATACTCTTTTATTAAATACATTAAAAAATTTTGTCTAATCCATTCTTCGGGTGTTAATCTGACAAATTTATTACGTATAATACATTTAATATAATAATTTGAATTTTCATTTCTTATAATAAAGTTGTAATTAGGTAAATTTAGTAAAGGTAAGTCTAATTTATTTTTTTCCAAATTTGTTATGTTTTCCTTTGAAATCATTTATATCAATTTCTTTTATTACATCAATTGCCGTATTTAATCCTAAATCAATAAGTTCATTAAACTTTTGTCCTTTCTGACGCCTAAGAATTTTTTTATAAAATCTTTGAAAATCTTCTTCATTAAAGTTAAAAGCATTATATGCATTAATAGCAAGTCCCAAACCCCAACCAATTAATAGCATCAAAGACCAAGAAATAGAACCATCAGATAATATATTAAAAGCAATTAATGTTGAATTTACAAAAGCATAATAGAAGAAATGTTCAAAAAATTTCTTCTTTTTATGTTTAATATAAGTCTCACGAATTTTATTAATTTCAGCATTACTTTCGAATTGTTTTATAGCATCATTCAAAACACTTTCATCAATGTTTAATTCTTTTGCTATTTCGTAGATGTTTATTTTATTATCAGTTACTTTATTAGTTTTATTAGCTAATGCAATTTTAATAATTTGTTCGATTTGTTCGGGAGTAAAATTCTTTTCCATAAATTTATATTTTTAATTTATTTACGTATTAAAATTTCTAATAGTTTCTTAACTTAATGAATATGATTAAAAAAACATATATTTTTTTAATTTTTTAAATAATTCCCAAGTAGCATTTACATCTCTAAGGCAATATTCAGCAATTTCTTTTATTCTACCATCATTATATAAGTCTGTTACCATAGAGCCATCTACACCCTCGGATTTTGGTGACTTTATACCAAATGCTTGTGTATAATAATCAAAATTGAAACGTCGAGTAGCACCATATTGAGAAGGATTGTAAAATGTTAATTCGTCAATTAAATCTATATGACCTCTATAATTGTACTTGGTACCATCCATTAAATTTTTTGAAGGTCTAATTTCGTTAATTGCACTTCTAAGCATCAAAAATGGAGCATCAAAATTTCTACCATTAAAAGAAATTAAAGTATAGTTACTAAATTTATTTAAAATATCCCAAAAATTTTTCAATAAATTTTTTTCGTTGTATAAATACAATTCATTGTTATTTTCTAAATCAATTTTTACTTTATCTTCATCACTTAAACTTTCATCTAATCCACGTGCTATTACTTTTATGGATGTTGTTTCGCTATCATCGATATAATTATCAATTTTTAACATACATATACACACTACTTTTGCTGTAAGTGGCGATAGACCCATTTCAAATTTTTTCTTAGCAATTTCTTCATCAGTGGTAGCTCCCCTTAATAAATATTCTTGCTGCGAAGAGGATAAACTATCAAAATCTAAAGAGCAAGTTTCTATATCAAAAACTAAATAATTTGACATTCTTTAATCCTTAATTTTTTTAAGCATTTTGCTAAATTTATTTAAGAAAATAGTTGCATATAAAAAAGATAATACATTTACAAAATAATATCTAAACTGATAAAGAGCAATATCATATAATTCTATAAAAATAGAATAAATTAACACATAAATAAAAATTATTAAAGTATAAGAGAAAACTAATTTAATCAAAACATATCCACTAATATAAAAGAAATTTTCATATGATATATTATCATTTTTATAATGATTATTATAAATCATAAAAGACCATAATGGAACAAATGAAATATAAATGAAAGTAAAAAGATTAAGAATAGCAGGTATACTACTATAAAAATTTAAATAATCAGGTG
>Ga0308419_1000850_pt1 | contig 21024 bp, 14 predicted proteins | sample HotsprSampleMS50_FD_203674 | JGI IMG/M metagenome (GOLD analysis project Ga0308419, IMG submission 203674) | Hot spring phototrophic mat microbial communities from Mushroom Spring, Yellowstone National Park, Wyoming, United States - 20090730_MS50 ... | reverse complement strand
CACCCAATAATAAGGGGTCAGAGCATATAAGCAACAATCGCGAAGCGATTGAATATCAATAGCTATGGGTAAAACCCATAGTAAGGATGTTCCAACAGATCAAACCCTGAAGGGGTTTAATGTAATAAGGGGTCAGAGCATAGAAAACAGTTCAAAGTTCAAAGTTCAAAGTTGAAAGTTCAAAGAAAAGGGTCAGAGCATTAAAAAATGTTCGTTGTTCAAGGTTCAACGTTCAATTCTTTTATGTTTAAAAAAATGGGGTCAGAGCAATGATATTGTAGGGGCGCATCGCAATGCGCCCCATAAAAGGGGTCAGAGCCTTTCATTAAATAAAAAAATAAAAAAAAGCGAACATAAAATAAAGACTTATGTTCGCTGAAAAAATATATAATATAGATATGGGGCGCTTTATGAAAATAAAGCCAATTTTATAAAATTTTTACCAGCGCAATGCTACCTCTACAAATCCACTATATACATTACCCTTAAATGAATAATCAGGATATAATGCATCTATCTGTGCCTGAGTATAATGTTTATCAGGGGCTAAATTGTCATATAACTGCTTAATTGCTACCCTATCTTTTTTAACCTGTCGTTGCTGCAACATCTGTGCCTGACCTGCAATAGTAAAAACAAGTGGAGCAACCATTGGTCCAGTTTTTGGAACAGTAAAACTAAATCCAACTGAACCTATATGTGTATTTGCATCCATGAAATTGAATAATGACGCGTCATTCACTGCATCATCAGGAACATATGTTGGCCTGTACGAATATCCTAAATTCATAGTTAGCCATTGCATCTTTGAAGTTAAACATCCAAAGTTATAGCTTACTCCAACCTTTGGAACAATAATGTCTTGAAATTTTGGTATTGTCACACCTTTTTTTGCCCAGTAAGTTTCTTTTGCTTTTGACACTCTATGCTTTGACCACATCTGGTATTCCACATCAACAGATAATGTTAGCCCGGATAGCGGCTTAACAGGCAAAAATGTATAGGCAATACCGCCTGATAATATTTGTGGTGTATAATAATCAAAAATACTTAATGCCATCTGTAAATTTACACCTAATAAATATAATTCTGCACTTGTTGCAAAAGGATCAACTTCCATATATACTTCACCCCTGTAAGCAGCACCAATTTCTAATCCTTTAAGAGCATTCAGTTTTTTTCCGGGTGAAATATAAATACCTGCAATCGGTGCAATTATAGGTGTCAATTCCATTTGCACCTCAGAATTGGGTGTTTGTTCGTCAGGACCAACTTCAACGTGTGTTAAATTCACAGCACCACTTCCACCTGTCCACACATTGGCTCCAACACCAATGCCAAACAAATCATCCAAAAAACCAAATCCCATGCCTGCCAAAATAACCGCACGCTCTGCCTCTTTCCCATAGCGCACAAAGTCATGCGTTCGCAAATCTATATCATACACCTTTACAAGGGAACCATCTTGCATTAATCCCAACCCTAAACCAAAACGGCTTGATGAAATGAATGATGGCATTTTTACAAAATGATTTAAGTCCAGTACCAACCCCAATGTTACTGTACCAAAATTTAGCTCTTTATCAGCAACAATATCCGTCCTTGGTATATCAATGGTCATTTGTGGTTGTGTATACATATAATTAATTGCTAACTGATCTTTATACGGAAAAAGATCATACGGCCCAATAGTAGGCTCACCCTCAACATTTTCCTTCCCACCTTTTTGTTTCAGTGTCAGTTCCTTTTGTTCCTGCTGCGCTGGTTCTACATAGCCATGTGTCTTTCCAAGTCCTGCTATATTATAATATACACTTGACCAGTCGTTCACTACAGCTGTCATTGCATTCCCACGCGAAATCCCAATTGCAGAAAATCCATATGTATCGGCAAAGTTTGCGTATGCGATCGTTTGAACAGTAACTATCGCACATATAATTACTAAAAGTTTTCCAAGCAATCTATACATCATAACCTCCATAATAGTTAATATGTTTAATTTATAATATCCCAAACCCTTCTTTTTTATTTTGTTCGATAGTTCCTATCATAAGTCTATTATGTATAGGGCAACCATCCAATAATCAGCTGGTTGCCCAACGAGTACTATTTTGTTAAAATTTGGCCTAATCCTGAATATGGATCAAACTCCTGGCTGTATAGATACTCTGCCGGAGATGTATATACAGGTTTAGTCAAATCCTCAAAGGTTGCAGTTTTATAATGACGGCTGCTATCATCTAGCATAATTGCAAACTGCGTTATAAGCTCCTCAAGATCATTCCACAACCTTGAATTAGGATTAGAAATCATGTCACTACCCATAAATGCATGAAGTTCTTCAAAAACCTGTTGTGAGGGATAATCAGTTTTCATTGTTTGCAATGTATATTCAACAAATCCATCATCCTGCAACATATTTAAACCAGCTATTAATAAATTCAAATTATTACCTTTATATGCATCAAGTAGTTGTGGTATCTTGTTTAAAAGTAGTGCCGATAGTTCTGGTGCATTAACCCAAGCATCTAAATCATCGTCATAATAGGTCATTGTTATGCCAAGTGTATGGCGCAGAGCTTTCAGCTGTTCATTAGAAGCTGTTACACTGGTCAATGTTTTATCAAGTATAGTTATCAAATCTTCGGTTATGCAAAATCTTCCATTTGTTATTGGCCCGTTATTGCTTAAAAGCTCACCAACACCATTTATCATCTTATAGAAATTTATCCAGTTATAACCTTTATAATTTGGATGGGTGCTATCTCTATGATCAACAAAAGCAGCTAAGCCCTTACCCCACTGGTCATCACCGCTTGCATCATAGCCAATTAATTCTTCCAGTGCCTTATCTAAATCTATATCATCATCATTTTTAGTAAATACCCATTCAGGATAGCTTACATTATAATATCCACGCTCAAGTTCTATACTCTTACTGCATTTTATCCTGGTTACTATCTGCTCTAATCCATAAAAGAACTTTCTTCTTGCTCCCCATTTTGTATAGTCATTGCTTGTTTTATCGTCATCTTGGTATATACCTTCGTCTTTTCCCATTTTTTGCAAAAGCGATAGTAACTGGCTAACAAGCTTAGTGTTAGTAATAGCTGGTAGCAAGCCATCAGCCTTAGCAGTAGTATTTGAACCACTTTCAGTGATTACCTGTATTACTGATCGCAATTTGCTATTTGGCCTGAAATCAATATCAGGATAATATTGGTCAGCAATTGGCTGTGGCATAAGGAAAGCAAATTTCCCAGCATCTGTAGGATTATTAATTTGTGGTACAAACCATCCTTTAGTTGCACCAGGATATGGTTGTTTATAGTATTTAATCATTGGGCTATCAAGCATTGCAATAAGATCACGCAGATGTTTTAATGGATACTTATGATTGCCACCAAAATTATACCAGCTATTGCCTGTAGGATTTGTTATAGGATTAAATGGATTTTCTGGTAGTTCATAATGTGATTTCTCATGTAAATCACCAGCCAATGCAATCACTATGGGCAATAGCTTACTTCTATTTTGCCATGTTGTTGCACTTGCATTGCCAATTTCTGCGGAATCTGATGCAACCAATGAAGGTTGAATAAATGCCATACGCGCAATTGGGTCAAGATTGTGAGCAAGTATTGGTGGAGTTACAGCACCATTTCCCAATATATCATCCCAGATTGTATGAAGATCCACATAGCTACCTGCTAATCCCAGTAAGTAACCTGCATCTTCACGTACCAGAACAAAAATTCTTCCATCTCCCAATTCATATGAATCACCATAATTTACAACATTACCATTTTTATCTTTTCCAGTACACCCAATTACATCAGTTCCTTCATTTCCCTTTATATTCCAGTATCCAATATTATTTCCTTTCTTTAAATTTTTCATACCTACTATACCATTTGCTTCAAGTACCGTAACAACCAGTGGATCCAATGTAACATCACCATTATTTATATCAAGAACTGTAATGTATGAACGCATTGGCATAATAAATACTATCTTCTTTTCAAGTATTAACCATTGAAAATTCCTAAACATTGCTTCTTCCTGGCTCTTGCACTCGCGCCGTATATCTTTTTCAGGTATTTTTTCCCTGAATATTAATCCACCTGCTTCAAGATTTGATATTTGCCCAGCATCGATATCATCATTAGTGTTTTTTGGCTCATTTATTTTTCTTAACCTATATTTATCCAGCCCTGATTCACCCACTACGCGGTTTATTGTATAATATAAAGGATCCGTTAATCTATCACTATTTGCCCATTCGGCTTTTAACATTATTTTATCAGTTTCCCATACTGCCTTATAACGGTTATCACGCAAATAATAATTTCCCAGTCTTGCATTTGATGCATCCCTTACATCGTTTCCACCATCCACAGGATAGAAGTATTCCCAACTTTGTGGATCGCTTGTAGGTTTATACACAAACGCATATATCCTGCCATCAGGTCTGAAATACACATAATACGTTTTTCCATCTATTTCCCTGGTTAGTGCATTGGGATCTGCATAGTAATATGGTCCTTCGCCTTCCCAGCAAGCACGAGCAATCCAGCCCATTACCCAGCGTCCAGTATTAATTTCGCCCAGGCCATTGCCAACATACGGATAATATGTGCGATAGTCATTGTTGGAACCATCTGCACCTGTTAAATCCTGAGTTGGAATTACCCCAGCTTTTCCTCCATTTGGAATACCAGCATCTCCTGCTGAAAACCCTGAAAGCAAAGCCAGCGAAGGGAAGTCAAATCCCATAGGGAATTTATAATGTGTTGCAGTTTCACTGGTAAATGCAAATGAGCTACGGAATACAAAGTTGCATTGGGTTTTTCGTCCACTAGCTGTATAATATGCTTTATTTGCTTCTTTTGGCAATGTTGGATCAAGTGATAGCTCATAAGCACCAACATCGGCTACAATTGCATTTTTTTCACCAGATGTTAGCGAATATAAGCAATCGTTTACGGTAAGAATACCACCTGTTGGCTCTCCATGCCAGTGAAAATACTCATATCCATAATCGGGATACCCGCCAGCATTTGTATATGGCTCACCGCTTCTATTATTCTCATCTGTTTCAAGCCTTGTTTTAAATCCAAAATCGTATGATGAAATTAATGTAAACAATAGATGATCAAGGTATGAAACTTTGTATGATGCAATGCTTCGTAGCTGCCCATACGCATTATACATAACCATGCGTTTGAGCGAATCTTCAACATAATAGCTATCCAGATCAATCCCACAGTTTAGTTTAAGGTTATACAATTTTCGCGTTAAATATTCAAGAACTGATTCGCCATTTTCAGGATCATAAATAGGTGAATAATCAGGTTTGTCACTGGTATCCCAGTTTCCTTTTGCTTTTATAAACAATGTCATTATACCTGGCCAAAATTGCCGTAATCCATTGGTAAGTTCAGTATTTACATAAAATTCACCAGTATCATTATGATAGTTATAATCAGTACTGTAAATTGCACCACCCTGCGTTGCATAATCCTCAGCATTTATTAAAAGCTCTTGCAACACTTGAGCAAAACTCTTTGTACCAACCTTGCTTGTTAAAAGCGCACCAACCTGCCGTATTGTGTTATATAAAGCATTACGCGCTTCCTCATCCTGTGTGGCTATGTCGTTGACAGCTGATAGTATTGCATCAACACCTTCAACGGCATTTCCTAATTTCAAATCTTTCCCATTATATTGTATTGTTGTATTTGTTTGTAACAATAACTTTCCTAAACTTTCCTGTAAATCCGGAAAAACACTTTGCAAATTTTGTCCTTCAGTATCTTTTAAAAATGCATTCAAATCATCCATGACTGTTTCAATTTCATTACCGTGTGCATAATATATATAACCCAATACTTTCCTTAACAAGCTTACTATTTCATTTGAAACTTGCGGGTTTGCTGCACTAACACTATCAAGAAAGCTGTATAAATCATTTGTATAATTGGCATAGGTATCGCCAGGCCAATCATACTCATCCTGATGCATTATTCTATAGAGCAAAGAACGCAATAATCCAATCATATCAACTAAAAGGGGCATATTCTCAGCAGTTGGCGGCAAAATTTCCCTTACTGCTTCAACATTTGCATTTACTGAATCAGCAAGTAATATATTAAATGTATGCTGATCTATCTTTGAAACAGCATCATACAATGCAGGATAATCATCCAGCAGATCAAAAAGTCTATATTCAGGTTCGGGGTCATTGCGCTGTGTAAAAAAGTTTGAATTACCCGAGCATCCAAACAATGTAATCATGATGAAGATAATAACATATTTTCTCATGTTCCTGATAGTGCCCTTATATCTCATAGCAAACCTCATATTTTTTAGAAATAAGATTTAAGCAATATTTACTTTTACAAAATAAAGTTATTTTCATCTTTAATCACAGTAACTATCGCACATATTATTTTAAAAATGCTACAACAGGCTAACGACTATATTATCGTTAACCTGTTGTACGCTTCATCATTTAGATAATATCCACCCCAATGTTTGATAAGGATTAAAATCTGGCCCATAAATGTAATCAGCAACATCACCTTTATAAGGTGCTGTATATACTAACCTATCAAAGCTGCCATCACTTTCAGAATAGTACCTGCCTTTTTCTGCATCATCCAGGTTGATATATAGCAATGTAAGTATTTGTTCCAAATTGGACCATAATGCTGAATTGGGATTGGTAATCACCTCATCTCCTAGTAAATCATATATTTGGTGTAACAATTCCTCAGATGTGTAGCTGGTGTTGAAGTCATGCAAAAATGTTTCTAAAAATCCATCATCTGCTAGCATATCATTCATAAAAGATAGCAATTCATTATAATGACCACGATAGCATTCTAATAAACCTGGAAGATTATTAGTTAGCAGATTCTTTAAATCTGTAGGTACAACCCATTGGCCTGTTGAAGTATCATATTTATACAACAATATCCCCAATGTATGGCGTAATGCTTTTAAATGATTATCTCCAAGATCAACACCTGTGAACACCTTATCAAGCAGGCTAATAAGATCTTCAGTTATGCAATATTGCCCGTTGGTTGTTCCAGTAGTGCTTAATAGCTCAGCAATACCATTAAACATCTTATCAAAATTTATCCAGTTTCTATTAGGATTAGAATTATCCAGTGGACGATTATCCACATATACAGCTAAACCCTTTTCACCCGGTTCAGGTGTTTCATCAGTGTCAGAGCTGCCAATTAGTTCATTTAAACCTATATCAAGATCAACATCAAGCGATGTATCTGATGTATCTTTGGTAAATATCCATCCAGGGTAGTTCCATCCAGTTGTGCTTATATTATAATATGAAAAACCATCAGAAAGCTCTGTACTTTGACTGCACTTTATTCTTGTAATTATTTGTTCTAAACCGTAAAATAATCTTCGCCGTGCTCCCCACTGTGTATAATCAGTGCTGGTCTTGTCAGTATCTATATACACAGCATTGGCACCAGCACCATACTGCCCAACATCCTGTAACATTGCCAGTAACCTGCTTACTACTTTGCCATTAGCAAGTGCAGGTATTAATCCATCAGCATTTGGCACCTGATTCTCAGTCAATATATTAGCTACGGTACGTAACGAAGAACGTGGTTTAAAATCAACGGTGCTACTAATAGGTTTTGGTGTAAAAAACCCATATTCACCAGTATACCCTGTAAATGTTGGCGTTTGTATCTGCGGTACAAACCAGCCCTTTGTTGCTCCTGTATACGGAGTTTTGTAATAACGCATTAAGGGACTTGCAAGAGCACCTAAAAGGTCACGCAAATATTTTAATGGATAGCGATGTTTGTCAGCTTCGGCAAAGTTATACCAGTACCCGCTTGCAGGTGGCTTGTAATACGATTTTTCATGCAAATCACCTGCCAATGCCACCACTATGGGCAGTAATTTATTGCGGTTTTGCCAGGTGGTAGATGAAGTATTTCCTATTTCAGAAGAATTTGATGGAATATAATTACCAGACTGCAAAAATGCCATGCGGGCAATAGCTTCAATATTATCAGCAATGATATTTGGCAATACATTACCGTCACCTAATATAGTGGTCCATATAGTATCAATGTCTACGTAATCACCATCTACTATACCAATTATATTATCATATGAACTATCTTCCTTTATAAGGACCCATAATCTCCCATCTCCAGGCTCTCGTGAATCACCATAATTTACCAGTGCACCATTTGGTCCATTTGGCTGTGATCGATTAATTGATGATCCATCATTGCCCAATTTTACCCAGGTCCCAACACTTCCAGTTTTCTTTGCTGTTGCCATTCCTACAATACCATTGGCCTCTATTATAGTAAACACTGGTGCATCTATGTATAAATTCATTGTACACATTCCTCCTGCAACAGCTCGTATACGAACATATGATGTCATTGGCATAATTAATACAAACTTCTTCTCAAGCATTAACCATTGGAAGTTTCTAAACATTGCTTCTTCCTGACTTGCACATTCTCGTTTCCAGTAGTTATAATCATTACTATCTTTTGGAGTTCCTTCTGGTATCTTCTCCCAGAATGTCAATGCACCTGAATTACTTACAAATGCATCTAAATCATCACCATACTGGTTTCTTCCAGTAGTTCCTTGAAGTGAATGCATTTTAAATCTATTTAATCCTGTTGTACCAACAACTTTGGCTGGTGAATAGTACCCTGTCCAGCCTCCTGGAGCGTGATTACTATCATCATGATAATTTATGTTTGTAGATCTAATCAAATAATGGTCAGTCTGCCAGCTATATTTGTAACGGTTCTCCCTCAACCAATACTGACCCAGCTGAACATTGCTTTTATCCTTTACGTCATTACCACCATCAACAGGATAAAAATATTCCCATGTTGAAGGTACAGATGGATTTGCTTTATGCACTAATGCATAAATCCTGCCATCAGGTCTAAAATAAATATAATAGGTCTTTCCACTTATTGAAACTGTTGGTGCATTGGCAGGTGCATAATAATACGGTCCTTCCCCTTCCCAGCATGCACGGGCAATCCAGCCCATTGTCCAGCGGCCAGTATTGAGTTCGCCAAGGCCATTGCCAACATATGGATAGTATGTGCGGTAATCATTATTTCCACCAACGGTGGTTTCATTGCTGTCAGGTGTAATGCCTGTTCTTCCACCATTGGGAATGCCTGCGTCTCCAGCACATGCTCCACTTAATAGCGCTAATGCAGGAAAATCATACCCTTGGTAATATTTGTTGCTTGATGCTTGATCTTTTGTGAATGATGTACTTGACCTGAATAAATAACCCCCCTGCCCTCTATTCCATAAATTTACTGATGTTACTAATCCACCAGTTTTTCCCGCCCATGTATTTTCAGTTACTCTTGAATCCAGCGCAAGGTTGTATGCACCTAACCACCACATTGTGTAATTCTGACTTGAACTGCGTGCTTCTTTTAGGCCACATTTCATTGCATACAGGCTATCATTTATTGTCATAATACCACCTGTAGGCAAACCATGTAACCGCGCAGTTAATCCTCCACTGCCACTTGTAAAATTGTTAACATAATTATTTTGGAAAGGTTCTATGGGATCATTAAATGGACTTGCAGTAACCTTCCGTGTCAAAAACCCGAAATCATACGATGCTATCAGTGTAAACAAAAGATGATCTAAATACGACACCTTATAACTTGCGCTACTACGGGGCTCGCCAAATCCATTATATTCAACCATGCGCTTTAATGATGGCTCTATTTCATAGTTGGTAAAATCTATACCGCAGTTTAATTTTAAATCATAGAGCTTCTGGGTAAGGTATTCCAATGCGCTGCGGCCTTCCTGTGGGTCATAAATGGGGGAATAATCATCCCGACCCGTTGAATCCCAGTCCCCTTTTGCTTTGACAAATAACCCTACTAAAACAGGCCACATTTGTTTTAAGCCATTACGCAATTCGGTATTAACATAATAAGTGCTATCATTTCTGTTATAATTGTATTTAATACTGGTATTGCTATTGTCATATATTGATCCACCAACTGTTGTATAATCTTCCAAATTGACCATTGCTTCCTTTAAAACCTGAGCAAATGTCTTTCCATTAGTAGTTGCTGTTAATAAACCACCTAATTCATTTAAAACATCATACAATGCCTCGCGAGCTTCAGGATCATATTTTATAATGTCTTTTAAAGCAGAAAGCAAAACATCCATTCCTTTAGTTGCATTGCCTAAGTAGGTGTCTTTACCACTGTAGGTAAATGTGCTGTTTGTTTTAACCAGTAATTTCCCCAGTGCTTCTTGCAATAAGGGAAGTTCTGTACCAATATTTTGCCCTTCATTATCCTGCAAAAAGGCAATCAAATCATCCATTACTGTTTCAAGCTCACTTCCATGTACATCATAAATATAGCCAACAACCTTTCGCAACAAGCTGATGAGCTCATTTGAAACCCCTAAATCACTGGTTGTTAATGTATCAACCATTGAATAAAAATCTTTTTCATAATCGTAGGTATCAGTTGGCCAGTCCAAATCATTCTGATCTATAACTCTGCCCAATACATCTCGTACAGCAGGCAGCATATCGGTTATTTTATTGATTGTATTTTGATCAGCGGTAATTAATATCCATTGCGGTGGTTCCCCTATTTCTTGAACATTATCATACAATGCACCTGCCAATAATTCATTGAATGTATATTCATCAAGAGATGTAAACCCTTCCTGAATTGCCGGATATTCTTGTAGCATGCTGAAAGGCTCTGACTCAGCACCATTAGCATCATTTTTTTGGAAGGTAGTATTGCTTTTGCTTGAGCATGATATAAAGAATAGCGTTATAAGCAAAATTACAACAAAAGATTTATAATGCTTCATGATATACCCCCAATTCTTTATAATGAAAGAAATACTGACATGTCGGTATTATTAATTAGTAACATTCCGACGTTTGAGTACTCTATTTCCAACAAAAAAACTGTTTAAATTTAAATTATGACCACTAACTCTTGATAAAAAAACCAGATATATTACGTTCATAAAAATCCTCATTAACTATCAACCATTTACCGTCTGAATATACTAATTTACAACTTCATAATAATACCGACTGGTAAGTATTGTCAATAATTAATTAAAAATATTACAAAAAAATTTTTATTTTGTTAGCATATTATTCTTTTAACGATATATTGTAATATATTCATAAAATTAAAAATAGTTGTTGGATTCGATTTTTTTTGTTTTTCATATTGACAACACATTGCTAATTCATAAATGTATTTATTAATTGTATACTCCAGCGCTAGAAGGCGGTGGGATGTATAGGTTTTTATATTAAATTATTTTTAACGAATAAATACTATTAACAACACATTATTTACTAATAGAAGAATCAAATTTTGAATTTAGAACATAGAACATTTAATATTCAACACCAAATTAATCGTATCAAAGCGCGTCGCAATGTGCATCTACAATGTTACAAATGCTCTGACCCTTTTACTGGAAAATTTAACCAACAACATTGAACATAGAACCTTCTTATGTGCTCCTACTCCATGCTTTGACCCTTTTTTAACAAACATTGAACATTGAACCTCGAACATTGAACTCTTCCTCTTGCTCTGACCCCATTTTTTAAAGAATGCAATATACCTTTTTATTAAAATTCATGCTATTTTAAGGCAAAAACAGCGGTTACTATCGCACAAAATTATTCTTTAAAAAGATCATCAAAAAATGCATATATTTCATTAAATTCAGCTTTTAACGTATTAAGGGATCTCTCTTTTTGTGTATGCTGAAAAGCCCCGGTTGCTATAAACGTACTTTTTAATCCTAACTGCAATAAATACTTATGCATGCTCATGCCCATGCTGTAAGGAATAATGTTATCCTGGCGTGAATGCAAAATATAGTATTTGCAATGGGGCAATGGTTTGATTTTATCAAATAGCGTCATTTCATTTATTTGTTTAAACTCTGGATTTTCAATTTTCATGGAATCAATTTTTGTATAAAGAGCCTGCCCCAATATCTGCTTCATGAGCGCTTTATCGGTAACCCCTGGTTTGGTTGCCGCTATTGCTTTACCCACAAGATTTTTTTCTTCTTGAGTTAACTTTGGATGGCGAATGGCATTTGCAAGTTTAACTATAAAATCAACATCCATGCCACTGGTATTATAAAAGTGCATGAGCATCTCACCATTTAAAAAGGGCCCGTACATAAATATTTTATGGGGATATAAACTGGCTGGTATATCTTTTAGCGCCGCAACTAACATGGTTGCTGCTATACAGGCACCAAAGCCGTTATATTTTCCAGGATATAGCTTTTGTGCAGCCAGGTACATGGATTTAATCTCTTTGGTTGCATCAATTATGTCCCTATCGGTTTCGCTCCCAAATAGATACGGCACCAGTACTTTTCTTCTGGTTGCCAAAGCCAATGCTTTTGCCAATTTAACCATAGATGGGTGGGTATACCCCTGTGGGGTAAGCCCGTGTACACAAAAATAATATGCATCCGGTTTAGCAAAAACAGGCTGGTATATTGTCATCTTGGTTTTTTTATTATTTTCCAGTGGCAATACAACTTCTTGTGATGAAACACCCCATGCTGGAACAATTTCATTCATCACTAGCATAAAACGCAGCACAGGGTTAGAAATAAATACAACAAAAGTACTTATAATTATCAACAAACATACAATAAAAGTGGAAATGGTTAGTATTTTAATAATTTTCAATATACGATTTTTCATGAGAACAACCTGAACATATAAGGCTCTGACCCCATATCCTATCTATCTATAGGCTGAAGGTATTACAAAATGTCAAAATTTTTGTCAACATAATATACGATTTTCAATGCTCTGACCCCATTTTTCTAACACTGGACATTGAACATTGAAAGTACAATGCTCTGACCCCATATACATACACCCTACAATAAACCTTGGGCAATGAACTTAGAACATTGAACTTAATATTCCGAGTAAGTACTTATTCATATAATGAGTGATTGTTCACTCATTATATACATCATAATGTAGCAATATATTAGTTTATTTTTTTATATCATTATAAATTTTATATTGACTTTTAATTTTGAAATTAGTATTTTTATGCCATAATACAATTTACCCATCCACTTCAAACACCCACTATAAAAACCTATAATCAAGGAGGTTTTATATGGATCTTTTTGATAAATGTTTGGCTTTTACCCGCGTTGAAGAAGTTAAATCTTTAGGACTATATCCATACTATCATCCAATCACTGATACTGAAGGTCCTGTTGTATACATTAACAATCAGCGCATGATCATGGTTGGTTCAAATAATTATTTAGGACTTACTCATGATCCTCGTGTTAAGCAAGCAGCAATTGATGCCATAAATAAATATGGCACCGGCTGTTCTGGTTCGCGCCTCATCAACGGTTCGCTTGATATACACTTTCAATTAGAGGAAGCACTTGCCCAGTTTGTTGGAAAAGAAGCGGCTTGTATTTTTACCACTGGCTACCAGACTAATCAGGGAGCTATCGTACCATTAATAAAAAAAGGTGATTATATCATCTCAGATACTGAAAACCACGCAAGCATTATTCAGGGAACATTAATTGCAAAAGGATTATGTGGCGATAGTATCCTGGTAAAGTTCAATCATAATGATATGGCTGACCTTGAAGATAAAATTTCAAAACTTCCTTACGATGCTGGAAAGCTCATTGTGGTAGATGGAGTCTTCAGCATGAATGGTCACATAACGCCATTACCACAAATAGTAGCGAAAGCTCATAAATATAATGCCCGCATCATGGTAGATGATGCTCATGCATTAGGAGTAATAGGTATTGGTGGTAGAGGTACTGCAAGCCACTTTAATCTTACCCATGAAACTGATATCATTATGGGTACCTTTTCAAAGAGTTTAGCATCATCAGGAGGTTTTATAGCATCAAATGAACGTGTTGTAAACTATATAAAACATCATGCACCTGCGATCATCTTCAATGCAAGTATGCCAGCATCAAATGCAGCAGCAGCATTAAAAGCTTTAGAGATAATACAAAAAGAACCCGAACGCATAGAAAAGCTCCATTATAATGCACATCGACTGCGCAGTGGTTTATTGCAGCTTGGTTTTAAAGTTATGCCTGGCCAAACACCAATAATACCCGTACTCATTGGCGACGATTTCTTGACATTTGCATTATGGAAAAAACTTTTTGATTATGGTGTTTACTCAAATCCTATTATCTTCCCTGCAACACCTCAAGGGCAACAGCTGATTCGGTTAAGTGTCATGGCAACGCATTCTGATGAACACATTGATTACGTCATAGCAATGTTTGAAAAGGCTGGTATCGAGCTTAAATTACTCCATACAGTTGTGTAATTTATTAAGCTCTGACCCTTTTTTTACTTTTTTACATCCACTCAACTACTAACGAATACCGCTTGCGGTACGCTTCCTCATACTGCATGAATCTTGCCACCCTCTCGGCAAAGGTTTTCCCTAATTGCAAAAAATACTCGTGATGATCTATGGGGACTCCAACATCTGCATTTTCTTCTAAATATGCCTGTATACTACTATACCGGTGCTTTATGGGACTATTACACATCCTCTTTCGTACAGGATTATACGCCAAATACCACAATAACCACAGTAAGTAATGTACGCCATTTCTTGCAAACTGCACTATGCTATCCTTATACCGTTCATTCCAAAATGGTCCCGTTCTTCCGGTTATTTTGTTATACATTTCAGCAAATCGTGCCTTTATGTACTGCACAATACGGGATATTGGTGCTCCATCTTCTACGGTGTGGATAACCAAATGGATGTGATTGTCCATGATACAGTAGCTAATCAGCTTAAAATGGTATTTTTCTTTGGCTTTACGCAATATTTCCACAAAAATTGCTTTAAAATAGTCTTCCTGGAGCATCTCTCTCCATTCAATGCATCGGGATGTAATGTGATAGGTAAGACCTGGTAGTTGTACACGCAATTTCCTTGCCATAGTATTCCTCCTGGTTTTATAAATAAGTTGAAAGTATTCATTATATAAAACGCTTGAAGATGGAAAAATTAACAAGATTTGGGAAAATTTTTTAAAAAAATGTGAAAAAAATTAAAAAATATGGGGTCAGAGCATAAAAAAGAGTTCAAGAGTTCAATGTTCAATGTTTTGATTGTTTAAATAAAATTGGGTCAGAGAAAAGATATTGTAGGGGCGCATCGAGATGCGCCATGAAAAATAGGGTCAGAGCATATAAGCAACAATCGCGAAGAGATTGAATATCAATAGCTATGGGTAAAACCCATAGTAAGGATGTTGCAACAGATCAAACCCTGAAGGGGTTTAATGTAATAAGGGGTCAGAGCATCTTAATTTGAACATTACTATTCATCTTAAATATGGGGTCAGAGCCTTCAACAAAATTATTCTTGAATCTAATAAAAACCACGATATTATATACATACACAAGATAAAACTAAAGAGGCACCTGTATGAAAGTTAAATTCTGGGGAGTAAGAGGTTCAATACCCACCACATTAAACTCTATCACAATACGCGATAAAATAAAACAGGCTCTCCAATTAGCAACACCAAAAGATATAGCCAATGATGAATCAATTGAAACATTTTTAGATTCATTGCCAACATCTATCGTTGGAACCTATGGCGGCAATACAACAACACTAGAAATACGAACTGCTTCTGATGATTTAATCATTATTGATTGCGGTACTGGCTTAAAGCATCTTGGCAATGAACTTTTAAAAGGCGATTTTGGCAAAGGCAAAGGATTTGCTACTATCTTACTCACACATACACATTGGGATCACATACAAGGAATACCTTTCTTTGCCCCATTTTATATTAAAGGGAATCGTTTTAATATTTATTCACCATATAATGATATCAAAGAACGCATAGAATATCAGCAGGTTTTTACCCACTTCCCTATTAATTTAGAATATATGCTTGCCCAAAAGGAATTCTTTGTCATAGAAAAAGAAGGCGAAATATACATTAATGATGTTAAAATTAAAAATAAGCGCATGCGCCATCCCGGTGGCTCGTTTGGGTTCAGATTTGAGGAAAATGGCAAGTCTTTTGTATTTACCAGTGACTGCGAATTTAATATAGATGAAATTGATAAAATTGATTCATATAAAGAATTTTTTGAAAATGCTGACGTATGCGTTTTTGATACACAGTATACCTTTGAAGAATCTATTAATAAAGTGGATTGGGGGCATTCCTCAGCTTCAATAGCTATCGATATCGCTGCAATGTTTAACATTAAACGATTAATACTCTTCCATCACGAGCCAGACTACAATGACAACAAATTAGATGCTGTTTTATCAAATGCAAAACTATATTTAGGGATGAATCCTTCTCGGCGTGGGAAATTGGCCATTGACATCGCATGTGAAGGCATGGAAATTGAAATATAATCAGTCAGCATTCTGCAGGCGTTCAATATCATTGAGCTTCCCAATAACAACCATCACGGAATGTTCAGTTACTATATCATCTGCCGTTGGTGCAATTTTAATCTGAGCATTTTTCTCACTTACTTCATTATAATTGCCATTAGGATAATATTTCAGCCCAATAACCTGACAACCAAACCGTGTGCTAAGCTTGAGGTCTTTAAGCGACTTATTAATAAAACTTTTAGGTGGCACAACCTCAAGGATTCCATATTCTTCAGTGAGAGGAAGATAATCCATTGCATTTTTCAGTGCCAGTTTGCTAGCAAGCCGTATTGCCATATCGCGTTCAGGGAATACAACAGTATCAACGCCAATAAGGGATAAAATCTTCCCATGATCTTCGGAGATAGCTCTTACAATAATCTTTTGCATACCAATCTCCTTTAAATACAGGGCAATCAGTATACTTGCCGCCATGTCCTGCCCAATGCTAATAATTGCTCCATCAAAATCGCTGATTGCAAGCGACTCCAGGACCTCCCTATCCGATGCATCGCCTATGATGGCATGGCTTATAAAATCCTTTGCTCTTTGAACAAGCTCCTTATCAATATCCATGCCAAGCACTTCACAGCCATTTTCTTCAAGTGCCCTGGCGATATTAAACCCAAAATTACCCAATCCAATAACAAAATATTTTTTCATACTTAACCTTTAGCCTATCATTATGTGGTCTTCGGCATATTTGATATTAACGGTTCTCTTGCGCATAGTCAATGCTGAAATTAATGTCAACGGCCCCAGCCTGCCCGCATACATTACAACACACAAGATTATTCTTTCCAGTGGCAAAGTCTTTGGGGTTATTCCCATTGAAAGCCCTACCGTCCCAAAAGCAGATGTTACTTCAAATAAGGATTGTAAAAATTCGCCAGCAGGCAACGTTGGTACTACTAAAAGTACAAATGTGGCAAAAAATATAAATAATGCTGAAACAACTACCAAAGTAACAGCTCGTTCAACATTATCATACGCCAGTGCCCGTTCCCATACTACTATCTGCCGTAATCCTTTTAACCGAGAAACCAAAAAAAACCATAATATTGCAAATGTACTTGTCTTTACACCTCCCGCAATAGAGCCCGGTGACCCGCCAATGAACATTAAAACTATCAATACCATACATGTAGCTTCACGCAAAGCGCCAATATCAACCGTATTAAAACCAGCAGTACGTGCAGTGACCGACTGAAAAAATGACGCCAAAAGTTTTTCCTTAAAACTCATATGTTGTAAAATGCCATTATACTCAAGTACATAAAAAAGCAACATGCCACCTACAATTAATATTGCGGTTGTTGTCAGGACAATGCGTGTATGTAATGTCAATGCTTTCCACATTTGTTTTAATCGTAAACTTTTAGCATTAAATATTTCAGTCATTGCCAAAAAACCAATTCCGCCAGATATGATGGCTATCGCTATGCTTATCACAACAACACTGTTGCCATTATAATCCATCAGGCTATTGCTGAAGGTTGAAAAACCTGCATTGCAGAATGCTGAAATTGAGTGAAATCCAGAATGCCACAAAGCCTCATGTAATGGAAAAGATTGAATAAACTGAGTAAGCAGGATAAGCGCAATTGTTATTTCTATAGTGAACGTATAGATAATAATTCTACCCAGGATATTGCGTATGGGAAGTTTTGAAACATCACTGTACATATTTTGCAGCGTAAAGCGCCATTTAATGGAAACACTGCCACCCATTAACGACAGCAGCGCAACCGAAAATGTCATGATTCCCAATCCACCCAATTGAATTAGCAGTAAAATGACAACCTGCCCAACAAAGGTGAAATCCTTAGCAGTATCAAGTACTGTCAGGCCAGTAACACACACTGCCGAAGTAGAGGTAAATAAAGCATCAATAAATGAAATGCTGCCAGTAGTGCATACAGGAAGGCATAGAATACATGCACCGGCAAGAATTAATAGAACAAAACTAATAAGAACCTTATCAATTGGTGAAAGATATTCCCGTAGCTTTTTCATATGCTTATAAAATAAGGGTATACATCGGTATACCCTTTTTGTTTGGGCGCTAGAGGATTTGAACCTCTGACCCTCTGCTTGTAAGGCAGATGCTCTCCCAGCTGAGCTAAGCGCCCGTTACTTTTTATGCTCCATATCAGTGAGCTTGCTGGATTTAAAATCTATAACATAGCGTGAAGGTATTGTCACTTCCCGCTGAGCTATTGGCGAATACACTTTACGTTCTGCCTGAGTAACCCTTGAAAAAACACCAAAGCCTTTTATGGTTACTTTCTCCCCTTTCTGAACTGATGCCACAATCTCATCCACAAAGCCATCAACAATCTGTTGCACCACATCACGGGCAATGCCGTATTTCAGATGCAACCGTGTGATTATCTCGTGTTTGGTCAAAAAATACCCCTGCCTGCACAATTATGATGCAGCATTAACCTTCTTTGCCAGACGAGACTTTTTACGTGCAGCTGTCTTCCAGTGAACAATTCCCTTACGTGCTGCAGTATCAATCTTCTTGACAAACTCCTTAAACATTGCAGGCACATCTTGTTTGGACTGGCTTTCTAACTGCTTGCGTACCTTTTTTTCAGCAGTTCTGATAGATGATTTTACCTGCGAATTTCGCTGTCGTCGTTTTTCGCTCTGCCTGTTCCTTTTTTCAGCTGATTTATTATTAGCCAATGTTACACCCTCGTCACTTTATAATGATTGTTGTAATTTTCCTACTGGATTTAATGAATTGGATATAAACAAATTCTATCACAATGTGTCAAGAATTTAATAAAATTTTCGTAAAAAAAAGAATATAAAACACGTTTATAGCATAAACAGTATTTACTGCATCAGGCTACGGAACAAATTTTTATAATAATAGTAAATAGTAAGGGAGTAATGTTTGCCTTTATTTTCGGCAATGGCTATCACCTTTGATTCATCTTTTGTAAAGGTATAAGTTGTGGTTGTACCCTCACTCTGTTTTTGTGGCACACCATATTGTTTTTCTAGTTGGGCGATAGTACCTGAAATATAATCCTCTGAAGCTTTTTGCATATAATCAGTAATAACATATAATTTATTTTCAATAAGCATATAGTCCCTGGTAATATCGCTACCAACCCTTACGATAACGACTTTGGTTTTATAATTTTCATCGATAGCAAGGATGTAATTCAGTAATTTATTGGTATAACCCTGCAACTGGCTGAGTGTGTACATTTTATATGGCGATTTATGTATATAATTCTTTATTACATCATTCTGGTTAACCTCCCACTTTGTCACATACAATACATCATACGCCCAAACAAAATCAACTGAGAGTAAAAAAACAAATAGAAGCATTATACTTGCTATTCTTTTCATATTATTTCCTATTTAAAACCTCATCGTTTTAAAAAGCCATAAAAAATATAAACTAAAATTGTGCGATAGTTACTGGTATAGCAGCCTCTCAACAATAAGAGAATTCTATATGTATGTCAAACATTTTTCTTTAAAATAACAATTAACGATCAGTATCTATTCCTTAAAAATGATTCAATGTAAAAATATGTTCACTCCCACAGGTAAGTGTACACTTATTATCATTTATACATACATATACATGTAGGAATTAACATGTTTACCGATAGTTACCATAAACATAACTATCGGCAAACAATATTCATCATTGCTTACATTAAAAATTATAACATATACATTACGCTGACAAAAATACCATACAGATAGTCATTCCACACATCACCTTTTTTAATATAATCATTTGGATGGTCTTCTTTTTCCTTCATTCTTGTCCATACCAATCGAGCACCCAATGTACCAATTACCGATTCACTTATCTTTGCACCAACCGATGGTTCAAAATTAACTCCAAACTGAGTAGCATCTAAAGTAACTTTTCTTATTTCATAAGAAGGTACTCCGGTTGTAGTTCTAGCTGTGATATCCATCTTCATATCACTACTGTTTTTAACGAAGTATATAAATGACATATTGCCCGTCACAAAATATGTTTCCGTCAATGGCAAACCAAGCCCAATACCTGCTGCAACACCATGCGAAGGATACTGAGAAGTAACTAATGAATAATCTGATTGGTACACATGTCCATCGCTATCCCACCAACTTCTAAACTGTATTATTTCCGAATCAAAATACTGATATTTATAGCCTATAAAAAATTGCCTCTTTCCGAAATTTTGGGATTTTTAAACATGTACATTATTTGCCATTTGTCAATTTATGTGTTAGCAATATTTATTAAATATTTCAAAGTTATAAATCCTGGAATATTCAGGACTTATGTAACTTCAATTATTAAGGCAATCAAACACAACATTGGACACTCTTTACCACAGTTTTATATTATAAACAGTATTGGTGATAATGTTCAATTTTCCCAACATTCCGGAATGAGCCAGAAATAATTAATGTACACTCCCCGCCTTCGGCGGCGGGA
>Ga0308419_1000848_pt1 | contig 21067 bp, 25 predicted proteins | sample HotsprSampleMS50_FD_203674 | JGI IMG/M metagenome (GOLD analysis project Ga0308419, IMG submission 203674) | Hot spring phototrophic mat microbial communities from Mushroom Spring, Yellowstone National Park, Wyoming, United States - 20090730_MS50 ... | reverse complement strand
TTGAAGAGGAAATCACAACGGACCTCCAGGACCTATTGACGCTCGTCACCGTGCCCACCAGTGTCGAAGGCCTCAAGGGGTCGGTGCGTTTTCAGGCCGAGACCACCACGGAGTGACGCGATGCCAGTACGCTGCGACTCCTCTCGATGTGCCGTCCGGCCGAAAACGGAGCGCCAAAGATCGGCCTGGATACATGCTGCGTGCAGTACTACATCAGCAACCCCCAGGTCCAGCCGTGGGCGGACCGACTCGACCCGATCTTCCAGGCGGGCTTGCGCGGTAAGGCCGACACGGCCGGTGCTTGTTTTGGGGGCAGGGAGGCCTGTGCCATGAAAGACAGAGGAAAGGAGAAAACGCGCATGAAACGATCCATCCTGGATGACGCCAAGGCCATAACTGCGGGCGCGAGGCAGCGGGACTACGGGCACCCGCGCAGCTGTTGCGCCGACATAGCCGCCATGTGGACGGTACTGCTGAGGAGAAAGCTGGGGTATAGCGCGAGAATCACGGCTGAGGACGTCCCGCTGTGCATGATCGCAGTCAAGCTGGTCCGCGAGGCCAACAGGCACAAAAGAGACAACTTGACGGACATAGCTGGGTACGCTAGGCTGTTGGCGGTAATTTGGGGCGATGAGCCATGTTGCGAGCGCCCAACGCACGCGCAACGCGGAAAGGAAAGGCCATGAGCATACGGTACGCGCATGTTGTCATGGGCGACCGCCGCGTGAAGGGCGGAACAAAAATGGTTTTGGTGGCGTTGGCTTGGCGCGCCAACAAATCGGGGGTATGCTGGCCATCTGAGCAGACCATAGCCACGGACTCCGGGCTGAGCAGGCGCCAGGTGCGGTCGGCAATCGCCAAGCTCGCGGCCTCCGGGATGATTTCTGTCGAAAAACGACGCGGAGGGAGGAACACGTATCGGATATGTGTGGCCAGCCCAACCGGTGGTTGCGGAGGGCAGAGGAGGAGGCCAGCCGTGAGACGACGCCGAACGAAACAGCTCAACCTGTTTGACCCGAGTCCGCGGGCCGTTCCGGTTGGGGTCGAGCCCGCCCAACAGCAGCAGCCGGTCCGGAATCCGGCCCCAGAAAGGGCGCCAGAGACCCAAACCCACCCCGGAAATAATTGCCCCCCCCCACACCCCCCTATATTAAAAGAAAACTTAATTCGATCTTCGGATTTAAGAGGAAGAATCGAACGAAACATGGTTCGCCGATTCGAACGAAGGGAACAGAGAGAAGAGGCAGCCAGCATCGGAGAGATACTCGGGGCAAGAAACGAATGGCTGGAGGCTGGGACCGCCGACAGATATTCACTGATTGCCGCCAGCCCAGACCCGATAGACGCGTGCGCGATAGCTACTGGGCTAACGGACGCTCGGAATCGTGATGTGTGGTCTGGTTTCATCTCCAAGATTATGGCCAAGATGGGAAGGGTAGCCGCAGAGCGGGCCGTTCGGTCGGCCGCAAGCTCGGTATGGGGGCAGATAAAGGCCGGCGAGGTTCGGAACCCTGGTGCCGCAATGACGATGGCCCTAAAGGGGCTATGTGATGAGCGAGCCCATCCGTCCTTCGCCAGGCTCGTCCTCCGCGAGTTGCCGGCTCCTGCCGCGCGAGAACCCATTGCGCCTCCGGTTTCACTGCCGCTACCACTCATCATCGAGGGGGCGGGCTACCGACGGCCAGTGCTCGGGGAGTCCATCTTCTCTTCACGCTCATGACCGTGAAAAAGCGACGCGACGAAGAACACATTCAGCGCAGGAGGGACATTGTTGCCGCCTCGGTGAGGCGCTACCATTCGAAGCTGAGCGACATCGGAAAGATGCCCGCCGTTTCCGACCCGGACCGGCGGAAGAAGTGCGGTGAGTCCATGGCCGAATTCGCGCGCACCTACCTCCCACATGTTTTTTTCCGCCCGTTTTCGCGCGACCACATGCGCATCATCGAGACGCTTGAGAGGTGTGTGAGAGAGTACGGGCGAGCGGCAATCGGGGCCCCTCGTGGCTTTGGAAAAACATGGATTGGTCTCGCATCGATACTATGGGCTACGCTGTACGGGTATCGCCGGTTTACAGTGATGGTTGGCAGCAAAGAGGAGTTGGCGCGCGATGCCGTCCGCGACCTGCAATACGAACTCACAAACAACGACCTGTTGCTTGGTGACTTTCCCGAGGCTTGCTATCCGTTCGTGAGGCTGGAGGGCCGCCCGCAACGGGCGCAATCGCAAACGTATCTGGGGGCGCCCACCATGCTGAGCATGACGATCAACGGGGTCGTCATGCCCACAATCCCAGGTAGTCCTTGCTCCGGATCGGTTATCCGAATCATCGGAATCACGGGAAGCATACGCGGACTTAGGCGCGGCGCAACGCGTCCGGATTTCCTCTTCATCGACGATCCGCAAACCGATGAGACGGCAGCGTCCCCACAGCAAACCGCCTACCTCGAAAAAACCATCGTAGGCAAACTGTTGGGCCTGGCCGGACACGACAGGCAGATATCGGCCTTCATGGCCTTGACCGTTATAGCCGAGGGTGATCTTGCGTGCCGCTTTCTTGACCGGCAGCGCTATCCAGACTGGAACGGCGAAAAGCTTAGACTCGTCTACCAATGGCCGACGCGAACGGACCTGTGGGACAGGTACGCAGAGCTTTGGCGAGAGGACAACCAGGGCGGGGCGAACACGGCGCCACGAGCGACAGAGTTTTACAGCCAAAACAGGGCTGACATGGACGCCGGCGCCGTGGTGGCCGATGACAATCTCTACGACAGAGCGACAGAGCTAAGCGCCATTCAACACGCGTGGAACCTTCGGCTCCAGTTACACGATCAGTTTTATGCCGAATACCAGAACGAGCCGGTGCGGCGCGCATTCTCGCTTTACGACATCACGCCCGCAATCGTGGCGTCGCGAGTGAATGGGCTTCGAAAATATGAGGTCCCAAGAGAGGCCAAAACCATTGTCGGCTTTACGGACATCAACCGCACAGGCATGAGGTGGTGCCTGTGCGCGTTTGCTCCTGGGCCCGTCGGATACGTCATTGCCTATGGGATACACCCAGAGCGCGGAGACCTGTTTGCCAAGAACGCGTCCGAAGCCGAAATCAAGCGGGCCGTTGGGCGCGGCATCGTGGCACTAGTCGAGACGATTGCTGGGCTACCGCTCTTGCGCGACGGCCGACCGGTTACCCTTCGAGGTTTTGGGGTGGACCGCGGTTGGTATCCCGACGTGGTTCATCCGGTGGTCCGGTCCATCCGTGCCCCTTTCCCTTTGGTCCCCGTCAAGGGGTTCGCATCCGTCAAATACTACCCGCAGGCCAAGAGCGTTATCGGCCGACCCGGCGTGAACTGCCATTTTTCGGACTCGCCCATGGGCCAATTTTTGGCCGTGAACGTCGACCCATTCAAAGAGGCCGTCCAGCGTGGTTTCCTTGCGCCGCCGGGAACGGTCGGAAGCATCAGCCTCTACGGGGATGCCCCTCGGGCACATGAGGCCTTTGCGTCCGAAATATGCGGGGAAATCCTTCAAGACAAAGCCGAAGGGGCTCGGTCCGTCATGTACACATTCGCGCGTGTCCCGGGACGGGCCAATGATTTTTTGGATGCGGTCGTGGGGTGCCTCGCGCTCAACACATGGTTTGTTGGCGAGGAGATTCCGGAGCTGCATGGCGGCAACGAAAAAACAGCGACGAAAACCAACCGAAGACGAAGGGAGAGAAGAAAATGCGCGCAGGAAGTCACATTGTGACCGTATGCATGGCCGTGAACCGTGAACCATACCTCTATGAGTGTCTTTCGCACATGGCCCAACGGGCCGCGGACAAAAAGAATCTCTGTTGCGTGCTGTGGTCGGATGGCGATCCAATGGCCGATTCCTTCAGACACGAAATAGACGGCATGGCCGTCGTCATGGGCCGAAACGAATCGCAAGTCGGCGTTGGTTTTTCGCGACATCGCGCAATCATGTTGGTCGAGAATGGCGTTGTGGTCGTGACCGATCCGCACGTGTCCGTTCCCGATGGATGGGACCAGATGTTGCGCAACCATTTTGCGCGCGAGGATCACGCCCGGGATGTGGTGTGCACAAAAACACGATGCGTTGGGGACTATGATGGGCTATATGGGACGGCTGGGGGCGTCGTTCATGGTGGGGCTGATTTCGTTCTCTATGGTGAAGATGGGCACACTTTTTGCTCCCCGGTGGCCAGGTGGGCCGACTATCCGCCGGGGGAAATCCCGTGCGTGATGGGGGGGTTCTACGCTTTTGATCGTGCGTGGTACACCAGGATCGGCGAACCGCTGTGGCTTTTGCGGGGGTGGGGTTGCGACGAAGAGATGCTTTCGATCGGAAGCTGGCTATGCGGCGGACGCGTGGTGATGTTGGACGCAATGGTTTCCCATCTGATTCGAGCGGCCACTCCGGCACCAACGTCCTTTGTGTTGGAGAGCATCGTCAACCGTATGCGGCTCCCCATGCTCCTTCCGGCCAGCGACACGCTGCGCGGCAAGATGATGAACTGGGTCCTGAGCGCCCCCGTCTCTTTGAGCCAGGACTTCATGGCCAGGCTTGCCCGTGACGCCAACCGGCGCGAAGTGGCCTATCTGCGCAATCTCTGGGCGTCCAAGCGCGACGGATGGAGGGCATTCGCAAAGCGATTCCTGGGCGTTGAAGACGCCGGGCGAGAGGTTCCTTTCGGCGAGGCCGGAATCGTAACCCATCACAACCTGCCGATATGTCCCAAGTGCGGGCGCGTGGACTCCCTCAAAAATGTGCGATACGCGGGCAGCGTTCGGTACGCCAAGTGCGTGTGCGGAATATCCGCGAAACAGGAGTACGAGGGCGCGACACTTAGGATCACCTGGGGGCCAGGTGCGAAAAATCGGAAAAAACGCGGATAAGGCTTGATTAAAGATTTGTGCGTGTTATAGGGGGAAATATGGAAGATGTTGAGTACATAGCCAAAGAGATTCGGGCCATCCGCAAGGTCATCCGGGAGATCCAAAACGGGGCCAGGTCGGCCACCGTGATGTCTCCTGGGGGCGGGCAAAGGGCCTATACAAACCACGATTTGACCGCGCTATACGCTCGCGAACGCGAGCTGGTCAAGCTGTGGCGACATGCAACGTCCGCGTCGGTGGGGGTTAGACGTGTCCCAGACTTCGGATCTTGAAGCCCTTCGCCAGCGTAACGCCTACATGATGGAGGCGCTACGCGGCATTGCTCTGGCGCGCCGTCTGAGGGCCATGGACCCCGGCCGTAGGTTCAAGGATGTATACGACGGAATCGATGGGTCCGTTTCACCGGGCGGGGCCAAGCGGCGATTGGCCAGAATCGACTACGGGGAGGAGACGGGGCGCAGTTCGCAGCACCTGCCCCCAAACAAGCGCCTTTTGGCCGTGGCGCTTCTTCGCGATGCCGTTCGTAACTATTCCGGGCTGCGCTCCCTCCTCCTCCAGCTTCGTCTTAACGTGGTGGGGTGGTATCCCAACGTTGTGATCAAGGCCGATGGGGCCGAGTCAGCGCAACGGTGGTTCAACGAGCACTTTGTGGCCAACTCGGATTTTCGAGACGGGCTTCCGCTCCCCACACAGTGGGGGCTGGTTCTTGAAAGCGTCTTCAGGGATGGCGACGTCGGAATCCTGTTTGATGGCCCATTGCTGGATTCCGGACGCCTAACCTACTACGAGTCCGACCAGATCAGCGATCCCGAAGCCGCAGCCGTCCCCAAAGACTGTACGACGCACGACGGCGTTATCCGCGACCGATATGGGCGGATCGTCGGCTTTGGCATTTCGTACAAAAGAGGCATCACGGAGTGGAAGCAGGGCGAAGGCACCGTCTTTTCTCGCGACCCTGAAGACGAGTCGAAAAACTTTTTCAAGCTGGTCCGGATGCCGTGGCGTTTCAATCAGGGCCGCGGCATATCTCCGCTCCTGACACCGCTGGCCGACTTTCTGGATTGCTATGAGATGCGCGCCAAGGAGTTGCAGTCTGCCAAGGTGGCCGCATCGCTAGCCGGCATCGTCAAACAACAGGTCGCATCTGGGTTCGGAGATCCCCGGCTTGATCCCGACCGGGAGCCAGAGCCTACCGAAACGGCCGACCGGTCCGAACAACAGCCCATCTACGACAGGCTGGGCGCTCTAACCGGAGGGCTCCTGGAGTATCTTGACCCTGAAGACACGTTTGAACTCTTGAAAATCGATCGCCCCAACGTGCACATGGCAGAATTCATAGACCACGTTGTTCAGGCGGCTGGTGCCGGAGTGGGATTCGCCCGCGCCTATGCACAAATGAAGGCCGAAAGCAACTATACGGCGTTCCGCGGCGAAATGGTTATGACGTGGGTCCTTTTCGAATATGTCCAGCAATGGTTCGAATGCGAAGTCCAGGACTGGACCGCCTACCGGGCGATCACATGGGCCATCGAGCACGGAAAATGCAAGGCGCCAGCAGACGGATGGCAGAACCAGCTTTTCTGGCGCCATCCGCGCATGCCATACGTCGATGAGGGGCGGGAGCAAGACGCCCTCACCAAACGCATCAAAAACGGAGACATCGACCTCGACGAAATCTTTGGCCCCGACTTCGACAAACGCATTGACGAGATCGGGCGCAAGATGGCGACCATCCGAGAGAAATTTCCAGAGTTTGCGGCGCTGGAAATGAAATCAGGTGGAGCCGCCGCCAAGCACACCGAACAGCCGGAGATGGAAAATGCCACTACCGAATGAGCACGTTGCGCGAATCCAACAGCCAGACAAATACGACAGACTGCGCCGACAGAATGATGCCTTTGGAGAGGGCATCCACGTCATCTACGGGATCAAAGACGAAAAGTCTGAAGTCCAAAGCATTCATTTCGACGCGAAGAAGTTCACCCCAGAAGAGGCCAAGCAATGGTTGAAGGTACATGAATATGAGCCCATTGAGTTCGAACCCGCGACCAAAGGGGAAGAGAGTGTGACCACGATCACGATATACGGTGAAGTGGGCTTCGAGGTGCAGGCCAAGGACATCGTGCCTCAGATCCTTGGCGCCAACGGCGACGTGGAAATGCGCATCCATTCACCCGGCGGCGACGTGTCCGATGGGCTGGCCATCGCAAACGTCATTCGGGAGGAGGCAAAGTCTCGCCGGGTGCGCTGCGTGGTCGACGGAATGGCCGGGAGCATTGCTTCGGTCATCGCTTGCGCCGGCACGGAGCTAGTCATGCACCGAAACGCCTTCCTCGTCATCCACAACCCAACGGCGTTTCTCATGCAGGGCGACGCGGAATCCCTGCGCCGGAACGCCGAAACACTGGACAAGATCAAACAGCAGATCGTAGACATCCTGCGGACGAAAATAGACCGATCGCCAGACGAGATCTTCGCAATGCTCGATGAGGAGACATTTATTTTCGGGAGCGAGGCGGCCCAATATGGGCTAAAGGCTACCGTTCTTGAAGACGACGTCACTGCGGCGGCTATTGTGGGGCGGATCCGCTACCGAAACCTGCCCGCCCGGGCGGCTGCCCTCTACCGGTGCGAAGCCGATCCAAAACAAGAGGCCATGCCGGAGCAGGAGCAAAAACCGGAATCGGCAGACGAGATGAAAAAGCGCACCCGGGAGCTGAAGGAGGAAAACGCCGCCCTTCGCGCCGAACTCGAACGTCTGAAAAAGGAGGCGACCGATCCCGTTGATCTGTCCAGGCAGCTTGAGCGCGTCCGAAACGAGGCCCGAAAACATCAGGCGCTTGCGGACAAACTGACGGCAGAGATGGCAAAACTGAAAAAAACGCACGACGAGGAGGTGGGAAGACTGAAAGCGGAGATGGCTGAATGTCGCCGGCGCGAAAAGGCGGCCGTCGAACGATTGTCGCAGGTGAGCATGCAAGCCTTCTCCATGGATCCCGAGGTGGATTCATGGCAGGACGCCTTGCGTGCTTGCGGCGGCGATCCGTCGGCGGCTACGATCGCGCCCGATGTATATTTGGCCTTCCGGCGACGGTTTCCCCAGTTCTTCGATCTTTGGAACGCAACCAGAAGAGCAAAATGATTATAAGGTGACGGTCCGACTCACGAGTTGGCGAACCGCAAACACAAACACATTCAGGGTACGAGATGAACGACTACTACATCACACAGCAGGGGAGCCGCCCCGACCTGGCGGCCATTGAAATCAACGCGCCGGAGGGCTACATCGCCAATAAGGTGTTGCCTCCGGTCATCGTCTCGCAAAAGTCCGGGACCGTGTACTACGCCGGCGTTACGTCGGACGTGGGCGCGCAAACCGGACGCAGCGCGGGATCCGCGCCGACCACCACGATCATTGCAGCCTTGTCCACATCCTACACGTGCTCAGAAAAGGTGCGGCGAGCTGGGATCACGCCCGACGAAGCAAAAACATTCGGGGGCGTGGACAAGGCCGAGGTTGTCGGGACGAAGTGGGCCAAGCGGCAGGTGTTGCAGACGCTGGAGTCAGCCGCCTGCGCCGCGACGCTCGGCACAGCCGCTTCCGCAACGTTCGACGCCACAAAAATCCTAACACAGGTGCAGACGGCGCTGGACGCCATCCGCCAGTACGAAGGCAAAACGACGCTGCTGACCTCGACGGTCACATTTAAGGCCATGGTGCAGGCCATGTTGGCCGAGACGTCGGTCGGGTTGATGCTGTCGCGTGTGGTGTCTGGTGGCAACCCCAAGGCCGCAGTGGCCGGCATGTCCCTGGAATCATGGAAGGAAGCCATCGCCATCCTGTTCGGTGTCGATCAGGTTTTGCTTGGCGCTTCGGACGTCTGGGGGGCGTCGACCTACGCCGGGAAAATCGCCATAGGGAAATACGATACCGATGGAGACGAGATCTCGTTCAAGTGGAGGCCCGTCTTCGGCCGGTCGTTCGTGTTTCTGCCAGAAAACTCGACGGTGCCATGGGAGGTCCAGGCTGTTGCCGACCGGGTCAACCTGATCAACCTGATCACGGCGATTACGTGGCAGACAAATGTAGTGTTCCATGCTGGCGCGCAGTATGTCATCGGGGGAATAACCATCTAGCACAAACGCAGCAGCCGCGCCACGAGGTCCCAACCCTCTGGCGCGGCCCATCGCCGCCATGGAAATTGATTCTGCCAAGCCGTTCTTGCAGATTGCGAACGACGAGATCCTTCCGACGCTCGACTACCTGTCCGGTCTTTGGTGCATCGTGCTCGATTGCGGGGAGTGGAGCGTTGGCGGGGCGCGCCCGGCGACACAACCCGGACGCCACTACTCTGTTAGAGTCGCCAAGCAGAACCAAACCGATCCCTTCCCCTATGGAACGATGATCACGCTCAAGCATGCGGGAGAAATGCAGGTGAAGAGCGTCGAGAATGATGGCGCCTTTTGGCACTACATGTGCACGGCCTCGGCGTATAGGGGGGGCAAACGATGAGCACGATCAATTTCGGCGGGCCATCTCCAATTCTTATTCGTGTGGGCGGGGAGGGGTTCGAGTTTCTGCGCGAGTTGGCCAAACACTTCCCCGCCGAAATGCGACGGGCATCCGGGTGGGTAGCCTCTACGCTTCTCAAGCGCATGCGCCGGGTGATGGCATCTGGGGGCGGCGTCCATGGTGCGCCGAAGTTCGAACCGTGGGCGTTCATCACGGCCGCGTTGCGCGGCCGCGGTCCAATTGGCGGCGTTCTGGCGAGACCATCTTCGTTCGTCATGTACAAGAGCAGAAACAGCATCGTCCTGGGTTGGCCCAGCGGTCTGGATGAGTACGGGTCCGCGTTTCAGACCGCCGAAAAACGAGAGTTTTCGAAAGACGAGCGCAAGGCCATCTATCGCGCCACCGGGTGGGACCGAACAGTTATCCACGCGGTGCGATCCTTCGGCTACGACCGACCGGCCCGGCCGGTGATCGAGCCCGTCGTTGAGGGCGCAAGGCCGGAAATCCCCAAATGGCTTACAGTCGCCGCGATTAAGGCGATCGCTAACTCCAAACGAGCGGCCAAGATGAAGGCCACCATCAGGATTGCGTCATGATCCACATCTATCACAATTTGCGGAAGATTGCAGACGCGATTGCCGACTCGGACGCCATTCAGGGTTTCTGCGTCGAGCATTTTGGGCGGGGGTGTCTGGTGCAGGTAGATGACATCGCCGACAACCCCATCTCCTCAGACGATGCGCCGTGGATAATCGTTGCCAAGGGGCCCTCTGGGGAGATGGGCCCGGTCCAAGCCGACACGATCTTCACGGCACATATCGTATGCGGCGTATCGGTCGCGCCGCTAATTTTCGAGGAGATACGACCGCGAACCCCTGCGGGCAATGGACTCAGGTATCTTCCTGGCGGAGACCTGGCTGAGATGCTTTTGCGCCATGCGATCCTGGCCATCAGGGGAATTGACTTTGGGGACGGGATCATCGCGAAGACCATTGGACTTGATGTTGACGTCTACACACTATCGCCCCTTCAGTTCGCAACGTGTAATGTTGAAATCAGTGAGGCGCAAAGCATGAACACCTGGTAACAAGGAGGTATGTATGCCAGTCCGAGCGGTAAAAAAACTCACACTGACGAGCGGGTTGAGCTTCGAGATTGTGTCGGGGCCGCCCGCAATGGGGCTGCAGACAGAAGACATCAACGTGACGTCTCTGTCAGACAACAGCGTCCGGAAGGTTCCTCGCCACCAGATCGAGGAGGCCGAAATGACGTTCATGTGTGCCTATAGTGGGACACTGGCCCAGGTCGGCGCAAGCGCAACCATACAGGTCACGGCCATCCTGGACGATGGGAGCCAACTCCAGAAATCGGCCACCGGCTACATCAAGAGCGCCATTCCTCAGGAGGTTGCCGTTGACGGTGAGCGACGGTTGCTCCAGCAGATCGTGTTTGTGCCCGATGGTTCGAGTTCGGCAGGAACAACGCAAGGATAAGGGGGCCCCATGTTATTGGAACAGAATCCGGAGTCCACGTTTGAGCTGTTCGGGAAGCGCGTCAAGGTCTCCTCGCTTTGTGGCGCGGATGCGATCGGTAAGTTCTACCAACTGATGGAATCGGATATGCGCTCCGCCTATGCCTACGCGTTCCACAAGTGCCTCACCTATGCGGACAGCGGAAAGCCGGTGTACGCGACGCCGGAAGAGGCGCTAGGGGCGCCCTTGCGCGAGTGGAGCGTTGTTCGCGACGCGTGGCTTAGTGTGAACTGGCCTGAAAAAAACGGGTAAGCGGCCATGCGGCCATCCTGTACCGCATGGCCGATCGGTGGGGGGTCCCTGTGCCGATGCTGAGATCCATGATCACAATCAGGGACATGGCGGACTTCGTGGCGTGGGAGTCGGAACACCCCTCGCTACGCGAGATGGTGGAGGCCATTGCGGGCGCCATGGGCATCCAATGGAAACGCCCAGCAACCATCAACACGACCGAGGCCGAAGAATCATGGGCCCAATGGGTTTTGGGAAACTGAATGTCTGAAGCCCCGACCAGAGTCATCATCGACATTGTCGGCAACGACAAGACCGACGCGGCCATCAAAAGCGCATCGGAGAAGCTGGAACAGCTTAAGCGTCAAGTCGAAACGCCAGGCGGAGGCGGCGGGAAAGGCTGGTGGGACAAGCTTAAGGACGAAATGATCAAAGAGCGCGCCATGTTTACCGGCATGGTGTTCCTGCGCTACGGGCAGCGGTTTGTTAGTGCTCAATTCGAGCGCATGCAGAACGAAATGATCGCCAGCATGAATGCTACTTCAAAGAACATGCTCGGCACCATGCGCGGTGGGTTTGAACAGGTCTCCAAGATCGCCAAAGACCAGTTGAGGCAGATCCGACACGAGATGGAGTTGATTGAGGCCAGGAGACGCTACGATGACGAAATACGCCAGGCGGAAAGTGTCGAACAGCAGATGCGCAGACGCGTGGCCGTCTTGCTCCACGAAAAGAACATAAGGGAAGACATTCTCCAACTGCTAGAACAACAAGAAAAGAAGCACGAGGAGCTAGAATCAAAACAGCGACGGGAAAAATCCCAAGCCAAACTCATTAAAGACGAACTTAAGAAATTGCGCATACTCCAGGAGCATCTTCAAGGACTCATCGAGTGGAAAAGATGGGATAAGGACATCCAAGACAAACTAAAACTCATCGAAGAGTTTCGAGATAAAGGGATATTTAGGCGCATATCTGAGGCTGCTGGGTCGTTTTTCGGGATCAAATATGACCAAAACATAAAGTCAGAGGAAGAGGAAATAGAACGTTTGAAGGAATTCAAAGAAAAGGCGACACAATGGCTGGAGGCTGTGCAAGACGAAATAGACGAGCGCAAACGAAGGTTGGAAATAACCGAGAGGACGTTAGAGTCTCTGTATGAGCTTGAGTACGCTGAAGTAAGATTTCTGGAGACGCAAAAGGAATATCTGGCGACACAGATCGCCAAAGAAATGTTGGACGAAAAAAGAAAATCGGTGGATCGGCTTGCCGAGGCGATGAGGAACGCCGCGCGGCGCGCTAAAGAACTGGCTGGGGAGATCGCCAAACCCATCTTCGGGGGGACGTGGGACGCGCTGAAGGGGATCCTGTTTCCGGAACTTTTTGGGCGCAGGGTTGCGCCGCTCCTCGCTCGAGCGGAGGTGCCCAGGGTGCCGTCAATGAAGGAATTGTTCGAGGAGGCCAAGCGCATTCTCATCCAGCAGCTGGAAGAGTTGAAGGCGCTAAATCGAGAAATCACGGCGGGCTAACATGGGTGTGCAACGCGGCATAGCTGAGCGCATTGGCGGGAGCACGTGCGAGAAGACGACGCGCGGCGTCGTGTCGGCTACCGACATCTATCAGGTGCACTATGCGACGCCGAACACGTCCGCCGATAGTGTGCTTTCCGCGACCGGCTTGCCGGCGATTGGGTCGGCCCACCCCAGATTCCCAGGCTTGCGGTTGTCCTCGTTGAGACCGAGGCAAGACGACAACGGACAGCGCTGGGTCGTGGACGCTGTCTACAGTCTCCCGGACCAGAGCGTCGGCGGGCGCGTGCCTCCGCCGAGCGAGGCCACGCGAATATCGTTCCGGTTGTCCTCCTGGGAGGAGCAAATCGAATGGATTCACGATGCGATAACTGGGCGTCCGATATTGAACACCGCCGGCGCGCCGCTGACGAAGGGGGAGATGATTCCGGTTAGCCATCCTCAAATCGATGTGACCGTCGAATATCCGACCGGGGCGCCAGAGTGGAGTGTTTTGGGGCCGCTATGCGGAACAATCAACATCAATTATGTGTCACTTTTAGGCTTGACCATTTATCCTCGTTGTGGGCTCCTGACGCTGGAGATCGACGACCCCAATACGGGCGGGTGGACATTGACGGCCCAGATCAGGATCCGAACAAAGGTGGTGAGTTATACGGATTTATCGGGCGAGGCACACTCCAATGAAAACATCGGATGGGATGAGGTAATCCAGAATCGAGGCCTCCAGGAGGTGATAGAGGAGAACGGCGCGCGAAAATGGGTTCGCATTATGCTCACGCCGGACGTGCCCAATTCCGAGGGGGTTTACGATCAGCAGCCGGCGACCGAGCCATTGCCCCTTGATGCCAATGGGCGGGTATTGACCACGGGGGGCGTTTTTTCCATGCGGGTTGCGAAATACCGGGCAGCCAACTGGAGTGCGCTTCCGTTCCTCTGATGGGAGAGAAGAGATGAAGAGTGTGACAATAGCAATGGTGATGATGGCCGCGCTGGCGCGGTCTCAGATGATCCCTCCGCGCATCGAGTGGGATGTTGACGTCGCGAGTCCGCAGCCCCGGGCTGTTGGGTTCTACCAGGGCGAGACGATTGAGTTGCAGCCGAGATATCTTTGGGGTGGGCGGGTTGTGTCGATCCCCTCGAACGCCTCCGTGAGGCTGTGGATCAGGCCGATGGGCACGAACGCCGCCTCCTACCACATTGACGGCGACCTTCCGGCCGAAGGAACGAACGGACGCGCGCGAGTGATTATCCCCGGGACGGTGCAGATTCCCGTTGGCAACCACCAGTATTGGATCGAGGTGAGGACCAACACCACGGCTAGCCTCCGTGCGTATGGTTCCCTTGTGGTCCGCCCCGGCGTGACGGGTGAGGGTTCCCCTCCTCCGGTGTGGGAAGGTGTGACGACGGGGACCGTGTGGCAGATAGTGAGCGCGGCCGGCGGCATAACGAATGTTTCCCTGAATGATGTACTTGGGGACGTGTCCGGGCGCGTGGCCAGGGTGTCGGAGGCCGATCCGGTGGCGCTTCCAGTTGCGTCTGGTGCGCGCGCATTGGCCGAAGCTTTGGTGCTCGAGACCGTCACCAACGTCTACGCGGACGGCGCGTCTGGTTCTGTCACGGGACGGGTGGTCTATCTGACGCTTCCGCCCACTGGGATTACGAACGTTGCGCTGGACGGGGTGCTCGGCAACGTGTCTGGGCAAGTGGCCCGCATCTCGGAAGGCGACCCGATGGCCTATCCCGTAGCAACGGACGCGTTGGCGCAAGCCCTTGTGTCTGTGACTAACGCCTATCTGTCTGGGTCCCCCGGTGTGTTGACTGGGCGCGTCGTCTATTTGACGGCCCCCTCCGAGTTGGATCCCATTGCGCACCCAATCGCAACGAACGCGCTGACGATTGCCACAAACGCGCAACAACATGTTGCGACCCTCGAGGTGCGCGCCATCACAAACGTTGTCATCGGCCTGTCAACTGGGACCGTTAATTCTGGCATGGCCGTCGTTTCCGGGCCTTGTTTCGGTGCCATTACGATTACCAACCGCATTCTGTCCGGTGCCGGGAACGTACTTATGGAGTTCAGCATATCAGACACCATTTTCAGAGATGGGAACATTATTCTCGATGGCACCGGGCTGAGACCGCTCAATGCTATGAACAGAACACTGGGCATTCCAAACAACCCCTGGCTTGCGCTACACACGCGCGGGTTGCGATTTCATGGCGGTTGGGCGCTTGGCGAACAGCAGGGATCTATTCTTGCGACAAATATAACGCATGTGCTTTCATTGGGGCTTGCTCCGACCAATTGGCTTGTGACCGCCAGCGCCGTCACGAACGTGTTGCGCGACTCGGCGGTGCTACAGAACGGCGCTTTGACGGGCATGGTCGAGATTGCCCAAGGTGGTGGGTTTTCGGTTGATGGTGTGCCGTATGTTCGCGTCACTAACCAATTCGTCGAGATGGCCTACGTTGTAGCTACCGGGGTCGTAGTGGGATTAGATGGATTTTTCACCCACGAAAAAGTACAATGCTCGCACGTTGAGGCCCAATCCATTGACAATGTCAGCGAATTTTGGGGAGGGATACGCTTGGGCGGCGGTTTCGTTGTAAACAACATTGCGGTGACCATGAGCCGGACAACGAGCGCCACGAATGTCCTGGCCACGACGGCGGCCGTGAGCAATTATCTGTCCGGTGGGACGGCTATCATTGTTTTGCCCGCCTCTTCGGCCGGGCTACCCTCGGGGGCGCTGTGGAACGACGGGGGCATTATCAGGATCGTGCCATGATTCAGGCTTGCATCGGCGTGATTGTTCTTGGCGAACCAGGGTGACACCATGAGCGATCGGATAGGCGAGGGGTTGCAGGACTACGCGGTGTCGCATCTCAGGCGACGCATTCGGGAGAACCGCGATCGGATCATTGCGTCCCGGCAGACCGCCGGCGCTTGTCCGGCGCACGATTCGCTGTGTGATGGCGTGGCGGTCATGCTGGAGGCCATCGAGGTGATCCTAGACGCCACCACGCGGAAGAGTCGCGCCGTCCTCATTACCGCCTCCATAGGGAGCGGAGTCGGGGCGGCCATTGCTTTTTTCGCGGCACTTTACAAGGCTTTGGCGCAATGAGTCTCTATCAGATGGCCAGCTTTAACCCATCCATGCCCGGCACATGGCGCAACACGTTCCCCGGGCGGAACTATTTCCTGTTGCGCGTGCGCGCCGAGCCGGCGAAATTTGGTCGCCTACGGGTGGTGTATGTGTTCGAGCCGAACTTCAGGGAGCCGCTTCATTTTGAACAGGAGGATGGGACCTGCATCGCGGCCGGGGGCCCCTTCGAAACGGACCAAGGGAGCGTGCCTCCCATCGCAAGCGGTTGGATCCCCAAAGATTTAACGCTGGGGTATTTTTTGCACGACTTTGCCTGCCTGTTCGGCGGCCTCTTTTTTCGCTACCCGGGAGAGGAGAGATGGGCGTTTCGTCTCGTGCGCCGGTGGGATGCGGACGGGCTGTTGGGCGTGCTGGCGATGTGCGATCCGATTGTCCCCGTTGGACGCTTGCGGGCCTCAATTATTGTGGCTGCGTGCCGGATGCGGGGTTTGATCTCTGGGGCCGGCGACAACGAGCCCCCACCATGGAAGGATGACGATGGCCTATCTGCTCCGCCGGTCCACCTATGACAAGGTGCGTCGCCTGATCGGGCGCGGGCTTGGGGCGCGTTCCGGGCAAGAGCCCGTCCACGCACATCCGGCCGATCGGAACAGGTTGTCCGGCATCGAGTGGTCATGCTCGCTTATGCCCGACGGAAAAACGGTGCAGGTGCTGGTTGGCCAAATCGTTTGGGGGTCGTTCGCCATCAAGAACGGCGTGCGCAACGGGCAGGAGCTTCCCCCGTACTATTACGACCAAATAGATGTTTCTTCGGCTACCGCTGAGGGTGGCAAGTGGATCTGCGTGCTAATTCATGTGGGCGAAGAACCGCACCACGATCGGCAGGGCAATCAGTCCTTCATGACGTTTTCTGCCGGCGTTCCGCTGGTGTTGCTGAGCGGGCCGGACAAGCCCGCGCACGATCCGCTCTTCTCGAGCGAGTTGGGGGGGCACATCTGTGTTCCGCTCTCTTTGTGGCGCATGCGTGGGGAGCGTGCCGAGCGTCTAATAGTGGCGCATGTCGGCCGCATAGATCTGACGAGTTTCTTCCTGCCTCCAACGTGAACGAGCATCATACCAGGCTGGCCTTTGGGTTGATTGTGGTGACCGCAATGGTGGGCGGCGTGGCCATGTTCTACTCTACACGCCGCCCGATTGGCCCCGACTATGAGACGTGGATTGAGATCCTCGAGGGCGTCAACGAGCGATGTTTGGCGATCGGCCTGCCCGCCCCATACACAAACGTGCTTCCGATTGCCGTCAGTCGCATGACGGACTATAGTATCACGGTTCCCGTGTACATAGAGATGCTATGCCTGTACTACTGCGACGCCAATGGTCAGACCTACAAAAGGTTCCCGCTCCACATCGACATGTATGAGAATCGCATGTTCGAGGAGGCCGGAATTGGGATTGGTGGGCGGACGAATGCGTGGCCGATGGCCGTGGTTGCGACCCAGGAGGATACCGAGAACCCAGAGGATGGGTGGTTTATCCGCGACGGGGTGCTGTGGGTGTATCCCAACATGCTCGAGGAGGTTTTGGGGCGCCCATTGGGCCCGCATATGATTAGCCCGTGGACGGGGATGCTGTGGCAGGCCTATCAGGCATTGGCGTTCTTGTCGAACGTCTCGTTGTCGGCGTATAGCGTCTCAAACACTCTGGTTGGCGCCCAACGCAAACACCTTCATCTGCGCGGTCCAGACGGCATTCCGGTCCGACATGCGGAATACACAACGAATTGGTATTCCCCCCCCCCAGAGTGGTGGTACAACCTTAATATACTGCCCGATTTCTCGAATCTGCTCGTTTGGACGACGCCGTGGATTGATGGGGGGACCTCCGCGCCCCTGCAACAAGCAAGCGAAAACATTGAGCAGTGGAACATCATGGGGATCAACCGGGCCACGAGTAGCAATTGGGTTGATGGCTATGAGCGTTACTGGTGGGCGGCGGAGGTGACGAATAAAAACGATTGGACCTGGGATAGGGTGTCTGGGACGAACCATATTACGATTGTGGGCACACCGACAGGGTTTGTGATGAGGTTGCGCGTGCAGCGTCACGCGGAGATCACGCGCTACAACTGGCGGGGTGACAGTATAGACCCTTCGACAGATAGTTTTAGAACGAACGACACGATCGACATGTGCGTGACGACGATGGCGCCAACGGTTGTTGCCCTACCACTGCCGAGCTGGTCATATTCGTGGGAGCTGTTCGAATGGCGAACGAACAGCTACCGCGGGCGTTGGGGCCCGTATCCAACCTGGGCGGCGCCCCAAGGGCAGCAGGGCACCTATAGGCTGTGGTACACGCTTCCGACGTATGTTTCGTTCGATTTCAAGCGATGCCGTCCGAGGGAGCAACCGCCGCAATAGGGCGTCTCATTTTTGCGAAACCGCGTTCTCACTTCTGAGAAATTCTCAACTCTGAGGATTGGCACGAGAAGTGCTTCTTCCGCGCCAAACCGTGGTTGTGTGTTTTGCGCGCCGTTTGGCACGGAACGTGCTACTTTGGTAATCAGAGAGGAGTTGAAAAAATGACCGCGTTTTTGAGGAGGATAAGTAGATGAGCCCAACGCGCAGAACGCTCGATTTTTTGCGGCGGAATGGGTATTTCGCCGATGTGGTGGAGCGCTGGGTCGGGTTCGGTGCGGGGAATGGGGGCATCAGAAAGGACTACCTGGGGTTTGCCGACGTGATCGCCGCCAACCCGACGGCCCGCAAAATCGTGGCCGTTCAATGTTGTTCTGGTCGCGATTTTCAGAGGCGGATTCGGAAGTTACTGGAATCTTCAGAGGCCCGGGCGTGGCGGGAGTCTGGTGGTCATGTCTGGGTGATGGGGTGGCGCAAGCTGGGCCGGCGCCGACTGTGGACGCCCAGAGTATAAGAGATGACGTTTGGAGGCGAGGCATGATTTACCTGGCGAGTCCATACACACATCCCGACCCAGATGTTCGGGCGAAGCGCTATTTGGCCGTGTGTCGCGAGGTTGCCCGGCTGGTGCGCGATGGGCACGTGGTCTTTTCCCCGATCGCGCATTCTCACGGCGTTTGCGTCCATGGTGGGCTTCCGCTGGACTGGTCCTTCTGGTGGCCGATTGACACCGAGTTTCTACGACGATGTGATGAGCTATGGATACTGATGCTGGATGGGTGGCAGGAATCGCACGGCGTTCAGGCCGAGATGGAGATTGCCCGACGCATGGGAAAGGAGATCCGAATGGTTGCCCCGCAAACTGAGGTGGAGACATGAGAGCTGTAGAGACCGTTTGCTATTGGTTGGCCGCGTCGGCCATGATGGTATCTGGTGTCCTGTTCGCCGAGATTGGCGCAAGGTGGGGTGATGGTGGGGCTGACACAATAGCCAGCGTTCTTGCCGTGTCGTGCGGAGCGCTAGGCGGTGTGTTGGGGGTGCTCGGGCATTTCTCATACTGCGAACGGCCGGAGACGGACGGAAACGATTAGTTGTTGGCCGCGCTGCTGGAACGCCAAATGCAAGACGGCAAGCCAAATAGACGTGGGCAGGCCGCGGTGGATTGTCCTCCGTCGCCGTACACCACGAAGATCATCAAGGCAGGAGCACTTCTTCCTGACATGAAGGCGCTGCTGTCCTGTTGGGACCCTGAGCAGTCCGTGGCTGAGAACCTTCGTCAGATACGCCGCCGAAATCTCCTTGGGAAACCATCCCGTTCTCGAGCCGAGGATATTCTGGCCATCTTCCGGCAACGCTACCTTGGCGCGGAATCAGTCGCCAAAGCCCTGGCGCGCCTCGTCAGAAACCGATGCAACGGGAATAGCATCGATAGGATACTGTACTTCCACGCCGCGCGAGCAGACTCGCTGTTGCGCGATGTCGTCTTGGAAATCCTCGTTCCGCAGTGGGCGCTTGGCTTGCCCCGGGTGAGTGTGGCCGAAGTGCATCGGACGCTCCGGCAATGGGTCATGGCAGGTAAGACCACAAGCATCTGGGGCGACGGCACCCTGTGGCGCGTTGTACAAGGGCTCTTGTCGGCGCTTCGTGATTTCGGCGTGCTGCAGGGAGCGGTCAACAAGCGCATAGCCCCCGCCTATCTTCCGCTGCAGGCCTTTTGCTACATCGTCTTCTACCTCAAGCAGAAACAGGCGTCGGGAGCGAAGCTTCTGGACATGGCGGACTGGAAGTTGTTCTTCCTCTCACGAGAGGGTGTCGAGCGGTTTCTGGTCGATGCACATCAGCTGGAAGAAGACCTGAGGGCCGATCTGCTTTCCGCTACGATCCGGGAGAAGAGCGGAGCAACACAAAACGAACGGAGACACAATGAGCGAGACACGAGAGACACAACAGGCAGACGACAAAGTAGGCGCCGAGTGGGGCATCCCAACTCCCGACGCAGCGCGCGCCCACCGCGAGGGGGAGTTGTACGCCCGCGTCCGCGACGAGATGCCAGACCTGCGCGAGTTGTGCGGGCAGATTTTGGAGACGCGGTATTTTGCGGACACGATCACCCTGAACGATTTGTGTGGGTTTTGTCGCCAGGCGGCCGAATATCGGGATGGTTGTTTTTTGCTTCCGAGGGACTGGCGGCCGTGGGCGCCGCGGGCTGTGGCTCGTGTATGGGTAGCGGGCGGCTGGCGCCCGTTGGCGAGGGGGCCATACGTGCGGGTCTCCGCCGCGGACTGCTATCCACGGCCTGAGCTCGTGGCGCGCGCGCTGTTGCGGGCGATCAAAGAGTACCAAGCTTTCCAACCGCCAACAACAGCCAACAGTTGTTAATCATTGACAAAGAGAGAACCAGAACCGAGTACAGAGAACGGAGTTCACCATGAAGATCACGATTCAAAAGGACCACCTGTCATCTGCGCTTCAGCGCATCCAGGGGATCGGCGGGTCTTGGAGTACCCGGCCGATCCTTTCGAATGTGCTGTGGGAGACGGACACCGAAAAAGCCTGTCTGACCGCCACGGATCTGAAAATGAGCCTTCGAATCTCCGTGCCAGCGCAAGTCGCAAAGGCGGGCTCCACCACCCTTCCCGCCAAACCTCTCTTCAACATTGTCCGAGAACTTTCAGAACCTCAGCTTGAGTTGGAAAGCGATGAACAACATTCGACCTCGATCACCAGTGGTTCGGCCTTCTTCAAGATTCTGGGTCTGCCCCCCGAGGATTTTCCCGCCCTTCCTCAGGTCGAATCCGACGTTTCCCATGCGCTTGACCAGGCGGTTTTTCGGGGAA